>PJEL010003070.1_pt1 | contig 14633 bp, 9 predicted proteins | sample 1853271 | NCBI WGS metagenome assembly PJEL01 (sample SAMN08108733, study PRJNA415343) | Invertebrate metagenome, whole genome shotgun sequencing project. | host: Globobulimina | place: Sweden: Gullmar Fjord | collected 2015-08 | reverse complement strand
GACCCAGTTCTCGATCTCTTCGTCCGGCAAGGGCTGCTCGCGCTCTTCGACGGCCAGCTCGTCGCTGCGGATCGCCACATCGAGTATGCCTTTGATCTCGAACACGCTGCCCTCGGCCGGATGCATGATCCGCCGGCTGATGACCTGCGGCCGTTGCAGCCCCATGCGCCGGGCCATTTCCAGCGCCGCTGCCTCGGCACGGCGCATTTCAGCCGGGACGAACAGGGTGACGCAGACAATGCCGTCGCCGTGCTTTTCGACTTCCGGGCGTAGGATCCCTGCGGCCCGCTCGGCGAGAGGCTGTTCCAGGCGACGGTGGACGGTATCGTCCGGGTCTAGCTCGTCGATGTAGCGGATCTTTTCCGGGTGGCAAAGAGTGCAGCCGCCGTAGTCATCGCAAGGCTTTCCCGCCGCGGAGTCGTAGATATTGTTGCCGAAGTGGCTGCAGACCGGGGCGCCGTAGTCGGGAGCCCGCGGCACGACGCTGCCCGCAGCGTCACCGCTGCCTTCCTCGCGCACGATTCCATCGCCTTTGCGTTCCGGGAAATAGCCGGAATCGACAAACTGGCCCGCTTCGACCGCCGCGTAATAGCCGCCTTGCTCAATGATTTCCTCAAGGAACAACACGGCGCGCTCTTTCAGTTCGCGCGCCTGCTCCTGCAGCGGGCCATCGCTGCGCAGCTCGATCATTTCCATGATGCCATCGACGCCCATCAGGGTCTGGCGCGCCGCGTTGACACCAGCAATGTTGTTGTAGTGCCAGGGGATGTTGCGGCCTTCGTCAGGGGTGATGGTGCTCTGAATGTCAGCCGAGGTGAAGCGCGAAATCAGCGTATCAAGGACGTGGGTGACCGTCGTCTCCATCGTATCCGCTTCCATGTAACGGGTGTTTTGCTGGGCCCGGAATTTATAGCCGACGAAGAGGTCGCGCAGGGCCACCGCATAGGGCAGGTCGAGGCGCATCTTGGGGGCCGGCGGCGCCGTCGGGGGGACGGTCGACAGGGCGATCTGGTCCGCTGCCATCCCGGCAGCGCGCGAATAGGCCGTGTTGATCGCATGCTGTACGAACAGTTCCGGCGTTACCTTCCATGCCTGCTTGGCCGTGGCGTTTGCATTATGTGCGCCATCGAGCTGCAAGAGGCCCGCCTCCGCCATCACCCTCTTGGCCTCGGCGGCATCGACGAAGGAGCGGTGCATATTGATATCCCGGTACAGCACGTTGTACTGCGGGTCCTGGTGGGCGCCGTTCACGCCTTCCTCGGCGAACAGCACGGCGATTTCGGGACCGGCGAGACCGGAGACATAGGAATGGAAGTTGATGGGCCTGCCGACTTCGTCCTCAATGGCGTCGAGCGCTTTGCGGCTGGCGCGCAGCTGCTTGCGTGTGATGGGGATGCCGCCGACGCCTTCGGGTGTGCCCTCGATCAGGCCGTCGATGTGCGACTGTCCGGTGGTGCGGATGACCATGATGTGATCGGCGCCATGCCAAGCGGCCATGCGCATGCGGCGCAGATCGTCCTCGAAGCGGCCGGACGCGATCTCGGTGGTGATGACGAAATCGCACTGTGGGTCGATGTCGTCGAAATGACGGGCAGCGGGCAGGGGAACCGAATTCTTGAGACTCTTCGACGTATCCTTCAATACGAAGGGGCCGAGCCTATTTTCGGCCACGCGATGACGCCAAGTCCAGCCTTTGCGCCGTGGGCGGTAGTTCTCCAGATCAGTCAGGACTTCGGCGACGTCCAGCTTCTCCTCGGGGATGAGCTTCATCGTATGAGCTCCTCCCAGTAACGTCCGTCGCGCAGCGCCGCACCCGCTTCGGTGACGCCGATCCCCTGTCGCTTCGCGAGTTCCAGGATCAGGCGTCCGGCGCCGTGGCCGAGAAGGCCGCGTTCGGCAAAGCTGGTGACGAGAGCCTTGGCTTCAATGCTGGAGAAGCCCATGCGCAAGAGCACCGACCTTTCGATAGACGGTGTCGTATGGCTGCGGGCCTCCGCGATGAGCGGCCGGATGATTTTTTCGACCAGCGCCCAAAAGTGGGCATGCAGTTCGTCGTCCGGCATGCCGCGTAGCCTGGCGCGGCGGACCTCGTAATCGTCGGCACGTTCAACGCGTCTCATGCAGCACCTCCAGCACATACGAGGGTGTGGTTCGGGTTTCCTCGGCGAGGAAGGCGATGTCGATGTCGCTGACCTTCTCGCCCTTTGGCAGCATTGCGGCCGCGTTGCGCAGATAAGAGCGGCGCACATGGTCCAGGTCGATATCAACGACGGCCATTTGGGCAGGCTGCTTGGGAATGACGATGGCCTGGCCGGGTTTGTTGTCTCGCGGATCACCGCGCCGGACCTCGACTCCCATCTTTTTCGCCAGGTTAAGCTGGGCGATCGGATGCTTGCCGGCGCCCGTGTATTCGGTTTCCTGCACGACGACGATCTGGTCCCGGTCCATATCACGGGAGATCGCGAAAGCGGCGGCGAGCGAGGTGTTGCCGGCAGGGCCGCGCTCCAGCCCCTCCAACTCCGCCAGAACCTGGGTGGCGTAAAACACCTCGCCTTGGGTGACGGTGACAAAGCGGTCGATGTAGCGCAGGGCGCGCGCGGCATTGCGCGGCACGTCGGCGCGGTCGGGCCAGGTGGTGAACGGTATGGAAAAGCCGGTATGGCCGGTGGTGAAGGACTTGCGATTGAAGTCCCTGTCGGAGGCCATGTGCAGCCCCGCCAGATCGACGCTGGCGGCGATCATTTGCGTTGCCGTAGCGCCGGCCTTGATCAGGCCACGCGCCGTACCGGTCACGTTGCCACCGCCGGCGTGGGTCGTCAGCACGACGTCAGGGAAGCGGCCTGCCTGCTCCCTGGCCTGGAGAGCCAGCTCATAGCCGAGGGTCTCGATTCCCAGGATGGAGAACGGCGTATAGAGCGATGCATTGAAGTAGCCCGTTTCCTTCAACACCAGAAGAAAGACGTAGAAGAGTTCGGGCCCGACGGAGAGGCGCATGACCTCGGCCCCGTAGGCCTCGCAGGCCCGGGTCTTTTCGGCGATCTCGGGCTGGGCGATCCCTCTGCTGTCGAAGGCTTCCTGCACGACGATGCAGCGCAACCCGGCCTTGGCCGCCTGCGATGCGACTGCGGCGCCGTAGTTGCCGCTGGTTGCCGTCACGACGCCCTCGAAGCCGCGCCGCGCCGCCTCGTGGATCGACAGCGAGGCACGACGGTCCTTGAACGAGCCCGACGGGTTCTTGGCCTCGTCCTTGACCAGAATCCGAGCTCCCTTACCAGGCCCGGCGGTGGTGCGAACCAGTTCCGTGACATTCGACAGCTCGACCAGCGGGGTGTTTCCGACGCCGGTGGCGGTTTGTACCTCGGCTATGGCGCCGATGTCATAGCCCGGCGAGGCGAGGAGGGCCTCGTAGTCAAATGACAGCGGCCCGGTGATGAACTGGGCGTAATCAATTCCGGCGGAGCGACGCAGGATCTCGTCGCGCTCAGCCATGATCTCCTGGTAGGAAGGTGCGTCGGTCATACCTTTGCCTTCCGTTGCCTGAGGATGTCGCGGACCTCGCCGCCGATGGGGATCAGCTCGCCAAGCGGTGTTCCGAAGCCGTGCGTGTAGGCAGGGTTCGCTTCCGTCAGGATGCCCTGCAAGCGGCGCCCCGCGGCAGTGATGACTTCTGCTCTTTCTCCTAATGCGGTGTCGTCGCAGAGAACTCCCTTTACCCGCATTTCCAGAGGCACCGTTTTGGTATCGTCCGGTACCTGTGGCGCCCGTTCGCCGGCGGGGAGCACGATGTCCTGAAGTTCCACCCAGGTTCCCTTCGCAACTTTGGACACGGTCATCTCCTCTCTACGGCGCGCGGGTCAGGCCCCGGGCATCGCCCAGCAGGGCGGCCGGTGGCGGCAGGTCGGTCATGGTGAACAGGCCCGGCCCGGCGCTCAACAAGCGAGGGATCATGTTGACAGCGAGCGCAACGGTTGCTTCGCCGCCGGGGATCTCGGGGCTGCCGGAAAGCCGTAGCGGCGGAGTCCCTGAAATCTCAATGTAGTCGCCGGTTTCCTCGCCCTCCAATGCCGGGAGTAGCTGTTGCGGATGGATCAGGCGTATCACCGGCTTATCGTTGCGGTAAGCGGTGGCCGTATGCAGGCAGCCGGCGACCCGGCCGGGTTCCACAGTGACGAAGGCCGTTTGTCGTCGCACCGACGACACAATGGGCTCACGGCTCTGCTCAATTCGCTCAAATTCCCAACCCACGGCACGGCAGATCATGTGAATTGATTCAGGAAAACCAATATGACCGACCACGCTGCCATCCTCCACGCCGGCTCGAAACGCCTCGGGGGTCAGGCCGACCCCCTGGCTGGTCAGCACCGAGGGGCCGAAAGGTGACAGGTCGTTGACGCGCTTCGCCGTGATCGATTCGATATCGGAACAGACGCCGGTCAGGGCGACCACCAGGAAATCGAGCATGAATCCGGGATTGATTCCGGTTCCCAGCACGCCGACGCCGTGCTCTATGGCTTGCGCGCGGATCTTCTCCGCCCATTGCGGTGCGTGACAGGCGGGGTAGGCCATCTCCTCGGCGATCGAAATGACATGAACATCCTGGCTTACCAGTGTCGCGATCTCGTCGGCGGCATCTGCGATTGTGGAACAGGTGGCCTGGATCGCCACATCGGGTCGCGTGCGTGCGACCAGCGCCGCCAAGTCCGCCTCGACGTCGATTCCGAGATCGTGGTCCAAGCCGATGGCACGGCCGGCATCCATGCCGGCGCGCTCGGGCCGCCGGGCGAATGCGCCGACGAATGCAAGGCCTGACTTTCGCAATATGAGGCGGATGATGCCGCTGCCCATGTGTCCGGTCCCGACGACCAGTACCCGAATTGGATCCCGCAAATCTGTGCGCCTCCGTCGTCAAAGCCGAACATCGACCCAGCCTAAGACCGAACTTACTCTCCGGCCACTCCAGTTTTTGCTACAGCGCCAGCCGATCAGCCTCATGTGACAACAACCCGCTAGATTTCAGGTCTGATCGGCGGTGCCCGGTGCTTCGGGGTTGGGTCGCTCGAAGACCCGCATCAGCTCAATCGGCAAGGGAAACACCACCGTATTGCTCCGCTCACCCGCGATGGTCTGCAGCGTGGTGAGATAGCGCAGCTGCATGGCCTCCGGCTTGGCAGATAAGATTTCCGCGGCCTTGAGGAAATTCTTGGCCGCTTGGTGTTCTCCTTCGGCGTCGATCACCTTGGCACGGCGCAGCCGTTCGGCCTCGGCCTGCTTGGCAATGGCACGGATCATGCGCTCGTCGAGGTCGACATGCTTCAGCTCGACGTTGGAGACCTTGATGCCCCAGGCGTCGGTCTGTTCGTCGAGGATCCGCTGGATATCGGCATTGAGACTGTCGCGCTCCGCCAGCATCTCGTCCAGCTCGTGCTGACCGAGAACGGAGCGCAGCGTCGTTTGGGCGAGCTGGCTCGTTGCACCGAGGAAATCCTCCACCTGGATCACTGCCTTCTGCGCGTCGATCACCCGGAAATAAACCACCGCATTGACTTTTACGGATACGTTGTCGCGGGAAATAACGTCTTGTTCGGGAACGTCCAGCACGCGGGTTCTGAGGTCGACCCGCACCATCTGCTGGATCACCGGAAGCACGATGATGAGGCCCGGCCCCTTGACCTTCCAGAAGCGGCCGAGCAGGAAGACCACCCCACGCTGGTATTCGCGCAGAATGCGAAACGAATACAGCAGGATGAAGACTGGAATGAGAGCGATAACGATCCATGACTGATCGAGCACCCAGGTCATAGCTGGCCTAACCTCTCTTACCTTCCGACTCCACGAGCAGAGTCAGGTTTTCGATGCTGGAAACGCGAACCCTTCCGCCGGCCTTCAGCGGTTTAGCGGCGCGCGCACGCCAGACCTCTCCGTGCACGCGGACGCGCCCCTCGTGGCCGCTCCACTCCACCACCCGCCCCGTGCTGCCGATCATTTCCTCCGGGCCGGAGACGACGGCGCGGCGGCGCGCGCGCATGAGAAGCAGGATCACCGCCAGGAAGACCGCGGAGCTGACCACCGCAATGGAGCCGATCAGCTTCCAGGAAATGCCATAGCCGGGCACATCGGTATCCAGCAGCATCACCGAGCCGATGACGAAGGCAGCCGCCCCGCCGAGGCCCAATACACCGAAACTGGGAACAAAGGCTTCGCTCACCATCAGGGCCACCCCCAACAGCAGCAGAGCCAGTCCGGCATAGTTGATCGGCAAAACATGGAAGGCATAGAGCGCCAGCAGCAGACTGATGGCTCCGGTCACACCCGGCAAAAGCAGCCCGGGACTGTAGAATTCGAGGATGATGCCATAGATGCCGATCAGCATCAGGATATAGGCGACGTTCGGATTGGTGATAATCGCGAGCAAACGGGTACGCCAATCCGGCTCAACGGAACGAACTTCGAGGCCTGCGGTATCGAGCTGCCGGCGCTCGCCAAGCACTGTGACGGCCCGGCCATCGATCTGCATCAGCAGGTCGCCGAGATCCGCGGCAACGAGATCGACAACCCCTTCCTCAAGCGCTTCGGCCGCGCTCAAGCTGGCGGCTTCGCGCACCGCCCGCTCCGCCCAGTCGGCGTTGCGACCGCGCATCTGCGCCAGGCTGCGAATGTAAGCTGCGGCATCGTTGACCAGCTTATCCGCCATCGTGGGGCTCGGCGCCGGGGCCGCCTCTCCGGTTTGCCGATCTTGCTGTGGCTCCGCCTCCCCCTGTGGCGCGGGCGCGTTCCGACCGGGTATGGGAAAGGGCGGTGTCGGCCCGCCGAGCTGAATCGGCGTGGCGGCCCCCAGGTTGGTGCCCGGCGCCATTGCGGCTACATGGCTCGCGAGGACGATATAGGTTCCGGCGCTGGCCGCGCGCGCGCCGCTGGGCGCCACGTAGCTGACGACAGGGATCGGAGAGGCCAAAATGTTCTGGATGATCTCCCGGGTGGAGCTGTCGAGGCCTCCTGGGGTATCGATGCGGAAAACGACCAGCGCGGCATTTTGCTCCTGCGCCTGCTGCAAGCCTCGATGAAGGTAGTCGCTGGCCGCCGGCCCGATAGGCCCCTTGATATCGAAGAGCAGGGCGACCTGCGCTGGCTGGGATCGCAGCGGCAGGCCCAAGGTCAAAAGAAACAGCGCCAGAAGCAACAGGAACCACCACCGTGATCCGTGTCCGTCAAGCTTCCCAAAGCCCGCGATTTTCAGCTGGGCTCGCTCTGTGCCGAAGTAGACCGTAGGAATTGCCTCCTTTCGACCTGCTCAGAGTGGTGCCTTCCGAACTTACTCGGCCACACGACGACCGTCGGTTGCTGCCAAAGACCCACCCGCCTATTTACAAATATCGAAGCCCTAAAAGGCTGGCATTGATTTGAGTCAAGCTCCTTCCTGCTGGTCCGATGAGCATCAAGCGCGCCCGACGGGATACTGTCAGCCGGTACTTGCCGGTGGTGGCGAAGGTGACAACGGCGGAGCAAAATCCGGCCACGCGGCGGTATAAAAGTGTACCACTTGGCTCCGTGATGAGCTTGTCCCCGAAGTCCACGGGAGGGCCCCGCGCGCGGCTCGGACTGCCTATCAAGGGGCAAAGGCCGTGGTGCGGAATGTGGGATGCTGTTCGGCCAGCGGATAGAGAGCTAAGCGCATCCAATCTGCTATGGGAGCCCAATGTCGGAGGTAGCCTGCTAGGTCAATTCGGCGACGGTTGCCAAAGCGCGAATGCGCCGTAGCCGACAACGCTGTCGCGCTGACCCGCGGTATCACCGGAATTCCTCAGGTCGAGATTCTGGATCTCGAGCCCATGGCGCCGCGCAAAGGTCAGTAGTCCGCCGATCCCGTGGCAGCCGCAAGCCTGCTCTCGGCCGATCGCCTCTGGCCGCAGCATGAGGATCGAGTTGGCGGTGCCGAGATCGCGCTCCGGGGCGCTCTGACCTCAAATTATACTCTAATTATGCCCCTTTCCGGACACATTGTTGTGGGTCAAGGGCCAGTGCAGAGAACGCCGGGGCGTCGAGGTGCCGGATTCAGATCAATGAGATCACGGGGCATGTCTGCTATGAGTCATATCAACGTCCGCCACCATGGGGTGCGGCTGTGTCGCACAAACGCCACGAACTAGACCTATCGAAAGACAGGCCTCCAGATGCCGCGGCGCCGGCTACGCAGGAGGCAGCCGAGCGCTTGCTTCGACTCGTTGGCGACCTGGTGGAGGAATTGCACCCGAAGCGCGCCCAAAGGATGGAGTTGCGGCTCGACAGCCAGTTGGACCGGGACTTGGGCTTCGACAGTCTGGGCCGCGTCGAGCTGCTGTACCGTCTGGAGCACGTTTTCGGGATCAAGGTGCCAGAGACCCTTCTCGGTGAGGCGGAAACGCCAGGAGACCTTCTGGCCGCGGTTCTGGAAGGCGCAGTGGCGCAGGCGCCCGCCTTTGCCTTCGAATCAACGCTAGGCGGACTTGAGGCGGTCGAGGCGGCGCCACGCGAGGCGGTGACTCTGCTGGATGTGCTGGACTGGCATGTCCAGGCCCATGCCGAGCGGCCGCACCTCCTGCTTCCTACGGGAAACGGTCAAGAAGAAACGATCACCTACGCAACCTTGTCGGAGCGCGCGCGCCGCGTTGCATCCGGACTGAGGGGTCACATATTAGCGCCGGGAGAGCGGGTCGCTATCATGCTGCCGACCGGTGCGGCTTTTTTTATCGCGTTCTTCGGCGTGCTCTATGCCGGCGGCGTACCCGTGCCGATCTACCCGCCCATGCGCAGGTCGCAGATCGAAGAGCACCTGCGGCGTCAGGCCAAAATCCTGAGGAACGCCCAAGCGAGCCTCTTGATCGCGGGGGCAGAGGCCCGTCCCCTGGCCACTCTGCTGAGAACGCAGGTGACCACGCTGAGGACGGTCGTCACGGTGGAGGAGCTTGAGGCCCCGGAGATCGCCAATCTGCCTCGGTTGGCCGATCCTGAGGCCATGGCGCTTATTCAATATACCTCTGGCAGCACCGGCGACCCTAAAGGTGTCGTCCTCAGCCATCGGAATCTGCTCAGCAACATACGCGCCATGGGCGGACGAATGAATGCAAGCTCCTCCGATGTTTTCATAAGCTGGCTGCCGCTCTACCACGACATGGGATTGATCGGCGCGTGGCTCGGAAGCCTCTACTACGCGGCGCCAGCCGTGATCATTCCACCGCTATCCTTTCTTGCCCGCCCGGAGAGCTGGCTTTGGACCATCCATCGTCATCGCGGCACCCTTTCCGCCGCACCGAACTTTGCCTTCGAGCTCTGCCTGCACAAGGTCGACGAAGAAAGTATCGATGGGCTCGATCTCAGCTCGCTGCGCTTCGTGGCCAACGGCGCAGAGCCGATCAGCGCCGATACGATCCGCCGGTTCACGGATCGCTTTGCAAAGTTCGGCTTTCGAGCTGAGGCTATGGGACCGGTCTACGGCTTGGCCGAGAACGCGGTGGGCCTGGCGTTCCCGCCGCCTGGCCGACCGCCGGTGATCGACCGCATCGAGCGTGACGCCTTGTCCGTCGACGGCCGGGCGGTTCCAGCTAAGGCGGACGACGCGACGGCCATTGAATTCGTCGCCTGCGGCCGACCCCTGTCCGGACACGAGATCCGAATCGTCGATGCGATGGGGCAGGAGCTCGGCGAACGGCGCCAGGGGCGCTTGTACTTTCGCGGCCCCTCGGCGACCAGCGGATACTTTCGGAACGAAGCGAAGAGCAAGGAGCTTTTCGTTGGGGACTGGCTCGACAGCGGCGATCTCGCCTACGAGTCCGGCGGCGACGTGTTCATCACCGGACGGATCAAGGATGTTATTCTTCGGGCAGGCCGCAACATCTATCCGCACGAGCTCGAGGAGGCCGTCGGCGAGGTCGAGGGGCTGCGCAAAGGCTGCACAGCCGTATTCGGCAGTCCCGACCCCGCCTCGGGCACTGAGCGCGTCGTCATCCTTGCGGAAACGCGGGAGACCGATGCCGAGGCCTTAGCCGCGCTGCGTCAGCGGATCGCGGAGGTCACGCTGGATATATTGGAGACACCGCCGGACGAAGTCGTTCTGGTCTCGCCGCGCACGGTACCCAAGACGTCGAGCGGCAAAATCCGCCGGGCCGCCGCGCGCGACCTCTACGAAGGAGGCGGCATCGGCGCCAAACCGATGGCCCTTTGGTGGCAGATCGCTCGCCTTACCCTTGCCGGACTAAGGCCGCAGGCGCGCCGTGGCTTACGTTCGCTGGCGAGCCTGCTCTATGCCGGCTACTGGTGGAGCGTGATCATTGTGCTGGCTGGATTCATTTGGCCGCTGGCCCTTGTTCTGCCCAGTGAGAGGTGGCGCTGGGCCCTGCTCCATCGGGTGGCGCGGCTTGCGCTATGGTTGCTGGCTATCCCCCTTGAGGTGCGGAACATCGAGAATCTGCCTCTTGCCGGCTGCGTGATCGCAGCGAATCACGCGAGCTATCTCGACGGCCTGGTGCTGGCCGCGGCCCTACAAGGCGAGATGGCTTTCGTCGCGAAGAAGGAGCTGGAGCCGCAGTTCTTTGCCGGGCCCTTCCTCAGGCGCCTCGGCGCGATCTTCGTCGAGCGGTTCGACCGCGAGGCCAGCGCGCAGGAGCTGCAACGGGTGCTCTCTGCGGTCAGGGCCGGCGCACGGCTCGTGTTTTTCCCGGAAGGCACCTTCACGCGCGCACCGGGTCTTTTGCCGTTCCACCTTGGCGCCTTCACCGTGGCTAGCCACGCGGGGCTGCCGGTGGTCCCCGTCGCCCTCCGGGGGACACGCTCGGTCATGCGCAGCGATCACTGGTTTCCCCGGCGCGGTGCGGTACAGGTGGCCGTGAGTCCGCCGATCGTCGCCGACGGCAACGATTTTGCCGCGGCGGTGCGGCTGCGCGACGCGACTCGCGCCAGGATTCTGGATTTCTGCGGAGAGCCCGACCTTGAGCAGTGAGAGACCTGACCTCGGCGTCTTCTCCTGGTGTCTCTACGACTGGGCAAACTCGGCGTTCTCCACGGTGATCACGACCTTCGTCTTCGCGACGTACTTCACCCAGACGGTGGCGCCGGATCCGCTCCTCGGCACGATTCTTTGGGGCCAAACCCTGAGCCTTGCTGCCTTGGTCGTCGCCGTGGTGAGTCCCGTCCTCGGCGCCATCGCGGATAAGCAAGGTCGGCGCAAGCCCTGGCTGCTTGCCTGCACACTGCTCTGCGCGATCATGACCAGCCTCATGTGGTTCGTGAAGCCCTCGGACGATTATGTTCGGCCGGCCCTCTGGCTCCTGCTTTTGGCTTCGGTCGCCTTCAGCCTCGGCATGGTGTTCTACAATGCCATGCTGCCGACGCTGGTACCTGCTCATTGGCGCGGGCGGGTTTCCGGTTGGGGCTGGGGCCTGGGTTATCTCGGGGGCTTGGCGTGCTTGTTCCTTGTCCTGCTTATGGCGCAAGGCGAGACTTCTTGGGTCGCTCTCGACGAAGAGAAGGTCACGCCCCAGCGCATCGCTGTTGTCTTCGTCGGCCTATGGTTCGTAGTCTTCTCGCTGCCGCTTTTCCTGTTCACCCCTGACCGTCCGGCGACTGGCTTGTCGTTGATATGTGCGGTTCGCGATGGCGTTGGGACACTTTGGGAAACCTTACGAGCCGCCAGACATCATGCTGCCATTGTACGCTTTTTGCTCGCTCATCTGTTCTATACCAATGGACTCACCACGCTCTTTGCGTTTGGCGCCATCTATGCCGCAGGAACCTTTGGAATGGACTTCGTCGAAGTTCTCCATTTTGGCATTGCTCTCAACGTCACGGCCGGATTTGGTGCATTGGTTTTCGCCTGGATCGACGACTGGATCGGGCCGAAGCGAACGATCCTAATCGCCTTGCTCGGCTTGACCTTCTTCGGTGGCATTCTTGTTCTGGTTCAGTCGAAGCTAATGCTCTGGGTCATCGGCGTTGCACTCGGCATCTTCGTCGGCCCGGCCCAAGCCGCGAGCCGGAGCCTCATGGCGCGGCTGGCGCCGCCCGAGCAGGAAACCGAGATGTTCGGACTCTATGCCTTTGCCGACAAGTCGACCGCCTTTCTGGGGCCTTTGGTCCTTGCTTTTGCGACCGATGTCTTCGCCAGCCAGCGGGCCGGTATGGCAACGATACTGGTCTTCTTCGTCGTGGGCATGGTGGTCTTGAAGGACTTGCCAGAACCGAGCAGGTAGCCGGCGCGAACCTGCAACTGGCCGAAACGCAGAGCCAGTCGGTGCTATTCCAATGACCGGCCGCCACCGCTGGTGACAGGTTTCGCTGAACCTCCTTTTTGGCCCGAGGTCTTCTCATCCAGGAATTCCGCCAAGAGTTCGGTCTTGAGGATCTTGCCGAGGGCAGAGCGCGGCAAGATTTCCCGGAATTCGATCCGCTTCGGACGCTCGACGGGCGAGAGCTTGTCTTCCAGAAATGCTAACAGGGCGTCGCCATTCAGTCGCTGGCCCGGTTTGGTGACCACCATGGCCGTAACCTTCTGACCCCAGTAGGCGTCCGGAATACCGAGCACGGCGACCTCGGCGACCGCGGGATGGAGCTTGATCGCCGCCTCCACCAATCGGGGATAGACCGTGTAGCCGCCGGTCTTGATCACGTCCTTGTGGCGGTCGATCAGGTAGACGTAACCTTCTTCGTCCATATAGCCGATGTCGCCGGTATGCAGCCTTCCGTCGACGACGGCCGCGGCGCTCGCATTGGGGCAATTCCAATAGCCGGCCATGACCTGCGGCCCGGAGATGCAGATTTCGCCCGTTTCGCCACATGGAAGCGGGGTCCGTCGGTCTTCCGCCGAAAGAACCTCGACCACGGTCCGCGGCACGGGCAGACCGATCGATCCCGGCCTGTCGGCGAGCCCGGGCAGGTTGAAGGTCGCGACCGGAGAGGCCTCGGTCAGCCCATAGCCCTCCAGCAGCTTGCAGCCGCTCGCCCGTTCGAAAGCTTCCTTGACCTCTAGCGGCAGCGTGTCCCCGCCGGAGTTGCAGAGCTTGAGAGAGGAGAGGTCGAACTTTTTAAGCTTCGGCGCAGCATTGATTGCCACGTAGATGGTTGGCACCGCGGCGAACAGCGTTGGCTTCTTCCTGTCGATTGTCTGGAGAAGCTCATTCACCTTGAAATGCGGCAACAGAATCATTTCGGCGCCCAGCGCAATGCTAGTGTTCATCACGGCCGTCATACCGAAGGCATGGAAGAAGGGAACGACAGCAAGAACCCGCTCCCTTCCCGGTTCGGCTGTGGTGAGAGCAAGAGCGGTCTGCATCGTATTGGCATAGAGGTTGTCATGAGTGAGGCAGACGCCCTTGGGCTCACCTGTCGTTCCTCCAGTGTAGAGAAGGACCGCAAGGTCATTGTGCGGGTCCACTTCCGGAACCTCGGCCCCGCCTGGCTCCGACAGAAGGGAGTCGAAGAGCACATGGCTGTCGTCAGCGGGAATCATGGCGCGCGCCTTGCGCTTCGTAAGTACGAACAGAAGGTTCCTGGGGAATGCCAGTATGCGGGACATTCTGCAGATCACGAGCCTGCGTAGCTTGACCTGGCTACAAAGCCCGGAGAGCTTGTCATAAAGCCTCGCCAAATCCAGCGTCACCATGACTTCGGTTTCGGAATCTCGAATCTGTCGCGCGAGTTCTCGCTCGGCGAGCAAAGGGTTGTAGGTGACGACCGTGCCGCCGGCCTTGAGCACGGCGAAGTAGCAGAACACAAAGTAGGGGCAGTTGGGCAGGAAGAGGCCGACCTTGACGCCCTTTTCCACACCAAGCTTCCGGAAGCCCTGTGTCAGCCGGCCGACGATCTCGCCTGCCTCTCGGTAACTGTATTTCTTTCCCAGGAAGTCGATGAAGGCTTGGTGTCCGTACCGTTCCGTAGCATCCTGGAACAATGCGAAGAGCGGTCGCGACGGTATCTCCGCATGCCAGTCGAGGCCTTCGGGATATGCTGCCGCCCAAGGGTGTTCCCTGCGGTCGATCAAGAGACTGCCATATCGAGTTTTAAAAAGTTTGCACCGCGGTTACATAGCATGCCTTGATCTAGGTCAGGCGCGGCGCCGCGCCAACCCCCTAATTTCGAGAGGCGGTCTGGCCAAGGAAACACCAAGGCCCCATCCTGCGCGACGCGGCGGCTCCGTTTCCCGTTTCGCTCTGTGAGCTGCTGGAACCCGCCGTCTTGACGCAGGTCAATGGAAGTCGGGCGCTGTTCCCACACTATAAAAAACATCACTGTTGATACAGAGAGGGCAATGTGATGCCGTCAAAGAAAACGAGTAGGGACGAAGCGAGCTCCCCGATTCCGACGCCCGGGTTCCCGGTGCCAGAAGGTTTTGAGGGGCTGGTGCAGGCGAACGCGAAAGCTACCGAGATCTGGCTCGAATCCTGGGCAAAGCTGGCTGGTGAATCTGCCCGCTTTATGACCAAGCGATGGGAGCGGGACACGGATCTCCTCGAAAAGGTCCGGGCGTGCAAGACGCCGTTGGAATTGCTTCAGCTTCAGAGTGAGTTCATGCAAAGGGCCCTCGTAGACTATATGAAGGAAGCGACCAAGCTGACGGATATAGAGACGGAGGCAGGCGTTTCCGAAATCGAGGCTATGGACCGCGGGGT
>PJEL010003069.1_pt1 | contig 14635 bp, 10 predicted proteins | sample 1853271 | NCBI WGS metagenome assembly PJEL01 (sample SAMN08108733, study PRJNA415343) | Invertebrate metagenome, whole genome shotgun sequencing project. | host: Globobulimina | place: Sweden: Gullmar Fjord | collected 2015-08 | reverse complement strand
GGGCGAGAAGCTGCGTGTCATCGGCGCCATGACGATGCGGTTTTTGAGGTTCAGGCTACCGTGGGAAAAAGGTCGAAAGAGGATGTTTGTATTATTCATAGTCTCCGTAGTGTACACCGGTCTATGGACCACTTACCGACCACTGTAATGTGTCGCCGGACTCAAATCCGTCGCTGAATATTGAGTTGGCGTCGTTGGAATAATTGGGTGGTAGGTCAGTGCCGGAAACAATGCCAATCGGTTCATAATTACTGTATCCAGGGAAGATGATGCCAAGGTTGTTATTGCCCATTCGGCGGATAAGGATCTCCGACAAGACGCGACGGAAATCGGTTTTCACGTCGAGATCGGCATTGTCGAAGAGTTGTGATGTTTCAAGGCCTGGCCAGGCGCCGTGAACGCCGCCGATGACGTTGCCCCCGAGCACCATCATGACATTGCCGTAGCCGTGGTCGGTGCCACCGTCGTCGTTTTCGCGCAGTCGGCGTCCGAATTCGCTCTGTACGACAATGGTCAGCTTTTGTGTGTAGTTTGTGCCGCCAACGCCGTTGAGATCGGTGTAGAGGGCGTTCATACCTGCGGTGAGTTCTTCGATGTGAGAGGCGAAATAGCCGCCCGAACCGTTGCCTTGACCGTTGTGGGTGTCCCAACCGCCGAGTTGAACAGTAGCGACCCTCAGACCAAGGTCGAGTTTGGTCATCTGGGCGATGACCTCCATGTGATTTCCGAACGTTCCTGAGGGATAAACGGCCCCGTTCGCTGGGCTGTAGTCGCCCGTTGTATTCAGATCAACGATGTCGACTGCGTCGAGCGCCTGAAGCCCCGATTGGTGAAGCCATGTTGAATCAGCTTCGTACATATGGCGAAGCGCGATCCGTTGCGCGTTTCGCCAGCGCCAGGGACCGACCTCAAGATTGAATTGGCCGGGATCGTTGAGGTTGACCGAATGACGATCACCGAGAAGGGAGGTTGCTTGTAAAGAACCGACGGATATCGAAGGCATGATGATCTGCTCAGGGAGGTTCTGGGCTGAGGAGAAGTGGCGCGCGAGCCAGCCCGTCGAGGTTGTTAGATCTCCAGGCGTTCCGCGTTCGATGTACTCGGTCGCGTCAAAATGAGAGCGTTGAGCCTGATTGAGGCCTGCTGCCATGACAAACGCCAAGCGGCCGTCTTGCCACAAGGGATAGATGGGCGACGCCGCTGGGTGCAGACCGAAATTCGCATCGAGTGGTAAAGCGGCGCCGGTACCGGAGACCGGAACCTTAAGATCGGGACGCGCCACTTCGTAGGCTGTGCGATCGTTCCCGGCGATTGGTGGTACAAGGTTGAGTCCGTCCAATCCGCCGTTTAGGAATATGACGACGAGCAATTCGTCGTTGTTTGACTGCTCTGGGTCAGCGAAAGCAAAACGAGGGCGCTGCGAAGCTGCAACTCCTGCGGCGAGGGCCGAACAACCCTTGATAAAACCACGGCGAGTTGGTTGGTGTTTCATGATCATCTCCAGAGGAAGGTTGGGGAATTAAACAGCACACCGACCATGGCGCGGAGACGTTCCCTGGTATCGGAATCGTTGTCGAGAGGAAGGTTACTATCGGGATTGTGACCTTGCGCCATCATTTCGACGATCTCGTGCCTTTCGGAGGCCGGAATCGGGCGGCCGAAGACCCTTTGAATCCAGAAGTCGGCGATAGCGTTAGCTGATCGAACCCCAGGAGGCGTAGCAGAGAGTACGTCGAGGCGGAAATCACCTTCATCGTTGTCGGCGTCGATCAACAAACTGCACAAGCGCCATGTAGCGACTCGTGGCGTTGTACTCTGCCAATCTTCTTTGACATCAGGGAAACCGTCTGGGCTGCGCCAGTAAAAGAGTGGTTGCCCGCACTGATCGTAGCGATAAAGAAACGAATCAAAATCGCTTTCGTCGATTGCAAAACTGAACTCGGCTTCACCGGCGCGCATCGCGCTGACGGCGATTTCAAAAGGACGTTTGATTTTTTCGGCCCAAGTGTTAAGGAAGGCGTCTGAGAGTAGAATTGTGCGCATGACTTTTGTGAGCTGATCGGGAGCGGAGATATTGTTGGTGAAGACTTCGGCCGCTTGGTTGACGATGTCTTCGGGGGGGTTATCTGAGATCAGACGGCGGCAGAGTTTACGGGCGATGTGGCGGCCGGTTCCGGGATGTTCAGCTAAGGCGTAGAGCACCATATTGCCGTCGATGAGATCCGGCTGATCGGGCGGCATGTAAACGCCGAGAACGTTCTTTTGGAATCGATCATGCCAGTCGCTTCGGTAATTAAATAGGCCGGTTGAGGAGTCGAAAGTCCATCCGGTCATGCATCTTGTTGTCTCGTAGACATCATCATCGACATAACCGATTGGCCGGCCCTGATTGTCAAGAGGTACGTCGCTTTGGCGCATGACACCAAGGTAATTCTCGGCGCCAAGCGTATGTAATTCGAGCATTTCACGAGCGAAGTTTTCGTTCGGTCCTGCGTTGGTTGAGGTGTAGTTGTCGAGATATGCGAGCATCTCGGTGCTCCGGGCGACGCTTGTCAGCATCGTATGGAAGTTTCCCAGCATATTGGCCCGGATGACGTCACGGTCATAATGAACGAAGATCGGTGCGATCCACGATTCTCCTGCGTAGACGTTGAAGTGATTATGCCAGAAATCGGCAAGTACTTCCTGAAGTTGGCGTTTCGAAAAAATGGCTCGGAGGAAGGTTAGTCTTTCGGTCTCATAAAGAGGCCGATTTCGCTCGGCCCATCCCGGGTCGGCAACGATATGATCTTCCCAGAGCTGGGCCAGAGGCTTGTTGATTGTCGTAAAGCCAGCGGCATTGATGCGTGCATCGCAGGCGGCATCGTTGATGCTTTGGGGGGCGAGTTGTTGCTCAACCCATGAGGTTAAGCGTGAGGTGTCGTCGGCGCCGAGTGAGTTAAAGGCGGCAATATCACCAGGTCTGGGCCCAAAGCCAGCGCGGTTGAGGGCAATGATGGCAGCAGAAGGAGGATTGGGCAGCGCCTTCGATTGTCGGCGGATTGGGCCGGGGGTGACCATCGCATAGGCGCTGCCCTTTCGCAAAATTGACTTTCTTACTCTTTCGATGGGTGGGGGCGTGCCTGGGCGCTTCGCTTGGACAAAGTCACGCCTACTGATCACATCTTGATGTGTCATAAATGTACTCCTAGCGTCGGCTTGTCACCGACTGTCAAATAATTCTGGAAGCCTGGTGACACAATACCAGGAGTAGAACCGCGCTACCGTGTCCTGCGTCACAGGAAACGAAGGAATAGGAGAGTCTTATGCGGGCTACGACAACGGAACATATCTGGGAGAAACTGAAGAATCTTCGTTTTTTAACCTTGAGGATTTCCCAATCCGAAAGGCGCTGAACCCTGATGTCTTGGGGCGCGACCAGTGGGCGTGCCGGGATTCGATCCCTTGCTCAATCAAGCGAAGCGCAGGTTGAGCAAGAGACGAGCCGGGCACCCTCGGGAAGGGCGTTTCCGACCGCGAGCGCCGTGTTGAATAGCGGGAGACTCAAAGGCGGCGCCCTGGGGACGCCGCCTTTCGTATTCGATCTGGGTTTCTATTTTTGAACGCCGATACGATCGCTGGGGTCGATGCTTTCGCCGTTTTCTCGTACTTCGAAGTGCAGATGAGGGCCGGTTGAGAGTCCGGTGTTGCCAACAGTAGCGATGGTCTCGCCGCGAGCGACTCTCTGGCCCTTTTTGACGAGGATGTCGTTGAGGTGGGAGTAGAAAGTGCTCAGGCCGTTGCCATGATCGAGGATGACATAACGACCGGTATTGCGCTTTCCGTATTCGATAAGAATGGTGTCTACAGTGCCCGCGGATGGAGCCGCGATGGGAGTACCAAGAGGGGCTGCGAGATCGAGCCCGTTGTGGTGGAACATACCATCCTTGAAGGGGTGTCGATGATTGCCCCAGCCCATCGAAAGGCGAGCGTTTGGCAGTGGATTTGCCATGTCGAGAACGTTGGGTGTTGCCGGCGAACTTGCTTCAATCTGTACTTCCGCTATAGGAACAGGTGATGGTGCGACTGCCGCCATTGGAAGTACAAAAATCGTCATGATGATCACTGCTGCAACTGCCGTCAGAGGGCGGGATGGAACTCGATCCTGGTAGTGCAAAATTTCGGTTATTCGCATGGTTAATCTCCTCTTTGATCCGGCCATGGCGGGCACTGAACCGCCCTCGGCGAAGCCAAGGGCCAGTACGTCGACCAGGCCACTGGCGTAGCTCCGCGGCGAAACAACACCCCGAGCTAATACCAGGTCATCACAAGCTCGCTCTGTGGCCTCGCTGAGGCGGGCAGTAGCAAGCCATATCAGTGGATTAAAAAAGTGGATGGCGCACAGTATCTGCTGCACAGCCAGCCACAGGCTATCGCCCCGCGCCACATGCCCCATTTCGTGGGCGACTACGATCCGCGCGAGAGATTCCCGCTCGGCAATAACGCGGGGCAAGACGATGACCGGACGCACCAACCCTGCAGTGAAGGGCGCCAGTCGATGTGAAGTTATCAGGAGTCGCACCGGCCGGTGTACTCGAAGCCTGCGACGCCATTCTTGACTGTGCCGCAGCAGATTCTGATTAGCAGCCGGGGTCGATTCGGCGATTGCGCGGCGGAAAGGCGCCCGCCGGCGTTCCCATTTTAAAAGACAGCTCAAGAAGCCTATGGCCCAGGCGACTGCCAGTGGCTGGATAGGGTTTACGCTTGCTACTTTCTCAACTCCGATTTCAGCAAAACCATAAGCCGGTTGGCCAATGCCCTTAGTGTGGGCTGTGGTTGTTTGTGGCCTCGCATCGGCGATCTCTGTGCGCAAGAAATTCGCAAGGCTTAATGGGTGGCCGAAATCTGCGGGCATTAAAAGACGAATTGGCACCAACGACCACACAACGATGTGCACCCAGGCCGGAGAACGTCGAAAAACAAAACTCAGCGGCAAAACCACAAGAAAAACGAGCGCCGCTAGCGCGGATTGAGTCAATACCTGGGTGAATACGGCGCCAAGAAGGTCTGAAAGGACGTTCACGACTCATTCTCCCCGGAGTTCAGATCCAAGAGATCCCGCAATTCGGCCAGATCTCCTTCATCAAGTTTCCCGGCGTCGGCGAAGAGCGAAACCACCGGTGTTGGATTGACCTCGAGAACATTTTTGGCAAAATCCCGCACGAGGCGGGCGAGTCCCTGGGCACGCGAAATCACTGGCTGATACAGATGAATGCCGTGAAAAGCGTTCTTTTCGAGCAGGCCCTTTTTGACCATACGTTCAATGGTGGTTCGGGTCGTCGAATAGGCCCAATCAAATTCGGATCCGAGCAAGCCGTGCAATTCACGTGCGCTCAAGCGGCCTTCTTTCCATAAGACCTTCATGATTCCGAGTTCTACCTGGGTGAGTTGCGGTAACTGCTTTTTGCGAGTCATGCGTACCTCCGTAACTAAGGTGTTACATGTGTAACATCTTTGCTACGGTATATCCATGCTGGTGACGTGTCAAGCCTGTAGGCTGATTATTGTGTGAGCGTGGTCACCATGAGGTCGAGCACTCGATCCCACGCGTTTTCGAAGTAGTTGAAGGTCTCATCCCACTGTTCGCCATCGCCGAAACCAAGGTGGGTGAGGCGTACGCGGGTATTGTTGTTGTCGATGGCTTCGAGTTCAACTACGACCCAAGTGCGGGCCAAGCGGCTTGCGGGTTGATCTGGCGGGGCGTTCCAGCTGAAGCTGACCATGTGATCGGGAATGTAGCTCAAGACCTGACAACCATTGCTGCCGATGATGCCGTCGAAACGCCACTCGTACGCACCGCCGATAGCAAGGTCGAAGCTACTTGATGCCGGTGGCCCCCATAAGCGAGCCCAAGCTTCGCTGTGTGTCCAAAGGGCGTAGATGTCAGAGGCGGGTGCGGCGAAAATTCGCTCTTTGGCGAAGCTGCGAATACCTTTTCCCGAAGCGGCAAAACGGCTGGGGTCAATAGGCTCGCGAATTGTCATCTTGGCCGGGCCCTGCCGCAACCATGTGCCGTCGATCAGTTTCTGCCAGGCCGGGTTTTCATTGGTGCGCGTTCGAACGCTCCATTGATACTCTCCTGCTGTGGGAATTTTGATATCTTGTTCGAATTCGGCTGCTCCGGAAGGGCCACCGTTGAGCAGGATGGTAGGGATCTGGCCGTCTTCGATTGGTATCCAACGACTCTCGCTGATGCCGCCATCATGAGCAAAGCTGATGAGTTGTCCGCCTTCAGGAGTGCCGGCAAAAACATTGTTGTACAGTTCGGAAATCTCGCCATCGTCGTTTTTGGTCCAGGTTGTTGCGTCGATGAAGAGGCCGTTTAATCCTATTCGGTACTCGTTGCGCGCCCAAAGAGGCCTGCCGTCGCTCCAACGGTCGTTGATTTCCCAACCGCCGAGCAGAGTCTCGAGGGGCAGGGGTCCATGAGCGTCGATTCCTGGTGCGGTTGTCGAGAGGGCCTTGTCTTCACTACGATGCCAGATGCCGTCCATGATCTGACTTTTGACGGACTCAGGCGTTTCGGCCCATACTTTCCAAGACATCTGATCACCAACGACTTCCATACGCTCGGAAATCGAGGTCTCGCCCATTTTCCAGGCTGTGGTTGCGACATTGTCTGCGATTTTCATCGTGCTTTTGGTGTAGCTTCCGTCGTGGCTGAAGGTGTGCATGATGATGACCTGTTGGCCTGCATCCCACGCGAAGATGGTCCGGTAGCGTTGGTAGGTGGCGCCGCCGCCATCACGCACAAAGACGAGCCCTTCGAGGAACTTACCGCCGAGCAGAGGCCGATATATTGATTGCGACCACAAGGTACTGCCGTTTGACCATTGGCCATCGAAGACCCAGACGCCGAGCCATTCTTCAAGCTGGGTCAGTTCTCCTTTGAGCGTTCCTGCTGTGGCAATTCCTGGGGTCGTTGCAAGTCCAAGGCTCAGGCCAAATGCCAACATCAGGTTCCGGTTCATCGATGACCTCGCAATCTTATTTCCATTGATCCGTAATAAATGCTTCGACCTCGGGCAAGCCGCCTTGCAGGATGAGATAACCGTTATGCGGCTCACGATCGGTAATCTCGTGATTGATCGTTTTGCGCATCATTGTTTTGACTTCTCCTGGTTCTTGAGTATGCCCTAAAACCCAACCGAGTTTCATCAGCGCCGTTTCGGGAAGCATATTGTCGAGCGGTACAACACCAATATCGAGCAGGTCGCGCCCGGTGTCGTAGACGTACATCTGCGAATATCCCCAGAGTGTCTGAACCGTCATGACGATATGCACGCCGGCTTCTACGGCTCGTTTGAGCGCTGGGAAGATCGGCCGATTGACATGACCGAGGCCGGTGCCGGCGATGACGATGCCCTTGTATCCCTTTTCGACCAGGGCGTCGATGAGATCAGGCTTCATGCCGGGGTAGTAGTAGAGAATCGTGACCCGATCGTCGTGTAAGGTATCAACAACAACTTTTCGTTCACGATCGCGGGGTATGAAGTCGGTCGTGAGAGGCTCAAAGCTGTCGCGTTTGACGATACTCAAAGGAATGGCGCCAATCGTTCGGAAGGTCGACCGGTATGAGGAGTGCATTTTGCGGCAGCGTGTACCGCGATGCAAGAGTCCGTAGCGGTCTGAGGTCGGCCCGAACATGCAAATCTGCACCTCGGCGATATCACCATATGCAGCCGTGCGCACCGCGTGAATCAGGTTGAGAGCGGCATCACTCGAGGGGCGGTCCGAAGAGCGCTGTGAGCCGACAACTACGATCGGCACCGGGCTCGATTGCACCATAAACGAGAGAACTGCAGCAGTGTGACCCATCGTATCGGTGCCGTGACCGATAACGATACCGTCAGCGCCCTTCTCGATTTCACGCCCGACGGCTTCAGCGAGGGTGACGTATTCATTCCAACCGATGTTCTCGGAGAAAACGCCGAAGATCTTGTGGGTTGTTAAGTTGCAGATATCGGCGAGTTCCGGTACGGCGCCGTAGAGTTCACCCGGAGTGAACGCCGGAATGACGGCCCCAGTACGGTAATCAAGGCGTGATGCGATGGTCCCACCGGTGCCGAGAAGGGTCACATTTGGCAGCTCGGCGCTGTATGGGAATTCTTGCTCAGGAATCTTATAGACGGCTTTTTTGTAGCCGAGCTCTTCGATCGATGTGACACGATCGATATGAATGCCGACGTTGTAGCCGGTTTCAAGTTTGAGCACGATGTGCAGGTCATCGAAGGTTTCGCTGCGGGGTAGAATGACGCCTCGAAAGACCGAACCGGCGGTATTGAGTACTTTGACGTCGCTCCAGACTCTGACCTTCCACTCTTCGAGCTTTTTCTCGGCGAGTCCACGATAGCCTTTGGTTTCTTCGGTCATCGCCCTACCTCCATCTCGGCTTTGATGTGTTCGACGACATCGCGGGCCAGAACCTTGCCGCGAAGATTTTCCATCGCGAGGCCGATGAAAAAGCGCAGACGTTGTTCGGAACTGCCGTCAGCGTGATCTGGCTTTTTGTCTGCGACAAGTTGTGAGATCGCGGCGCGCCAATCGCTGGGTGGTTGCCCCAATCCGGACTCGTCGAGGATAGATTCGAGGCTCGTGGTTGGATTGGAAGCAAGCCAGGCAACGATTCTCTTCCACGCTTCCCACAATACGGGGTGAAGCGTCATTGATTCGAAGAATTCACGCCACCGCTCAATCGGAATCGTGTCAACAGGAACACCCTTACGTTGTAGACCCTTGAGTTTTTCTCCGAAGAAAAAAGCTGCTTGGCGGAGGTCAGCTCCTGCGAACTGGACGACATCGTCAACCGTGGCTGCTCCGTTGCGGCGGATCAGGAAGTGGATTGTTGATACCGGAACGCCAGCGGCCACGTATCGCTCTTCGCGTGACCATGGGTTTTCAGGAAGGGCGTCTCGCAGGCGCTGTACACGTTCGCGCTTGATTGCGTTTGGGGGCGAATCGGTGTCGGGATACATGCGGTCGGGTCCCGGCAAAATGCGCTCAAAATCGGTCGATCCGTCCTCAAAGGGCTGTCGAGTCTCGTTTGGTACACCTTCGACTGCATCTTGATAACGCAAGAGGATTTCTTGGGCGGCCATAATGGTGTCTTCTTCGGCGCCCCAGACGATGACGATTGCATCGTCAGCCGTACAGCGGAGTTTGCGGGTCAAGCGACGCAGATCACCAGTGCTGCCGTGATAATCGGGCCATTTTTCACTGTGCAGCAGAATCGGTTGCTGGTCGAGAGCCGCGATAACGCGGATCCTGCCTTTGAGTTCGTGCGCGAAAGTCTCTCCGGGCTGGGTCGGCCAGTTCAGGGTGCCGGCAAGCCCTGGCAAACGCACGAGGCGAACCGTAAACGGGCCTCGACCCTGTTCGAAATCGGGGTGGCGTTCTTCGGATTGCAGGAATTGGTTGAAGCTTGCAACCTTGAGCAGGTCAAAGTTGCCGTTCGCGAAAAAATGGGTGACATCCCGGTGATCCATATTGATCGCTTGGCGATCGCTGAACCCGCGTTGGTGTAATTCGTCGCGCAATTTGAGAAGATTGACTTGGCGAACCGCTTCACTATGTACCAGACGGGGCGCCCATGAGGCCTTAGGTACGCCCTTGATTTCAACGCGGCGGCCGCCCCGTACTGAGACGTTGACATCTTGACGTGATGCGCCCATGCCGGTACGGACATGGCCGGTACTGCGACAGACGCGGCCGACGAGCAAAATCGCTTCTTCGACCTCTTCAGGCGTGCGCAGATCCGGGCCGGTAACAGTTTCGATGAGCGGCATGCCGAGGCGGTCGGTACGCCATACGATGAGGTGGCCGTTATCCGAGACTTCGCGGCAGCTGTCCTCTTCCATGCTGATCTGGGTGATGCTGAGTTCTCGGCCGCGAAAGGGCAGTTTGCCGTTGACGCCGACGATCGCGGTGCGCTGAAAACCGGTTGGAATCGATCCGTCGAGATATTGTTTGCGGGCGATGTGAACCTCATCGACGATATCGCAGCCGAGCATCAAACACTGCTCGATGGCGATGTCGAGCGCCTGCTGATTGACAAGAAACGGAGGTGTGTCGTCCATCTCATAGGTGCATACATTGCTGGCGTGCAAAAGGTAGACAATGTTCTTTTTGGTCTTGAATTCCATTAACGCAGTGCCGTCGTATTCGCCAAGCTCTGAGAGGGTCGGACGCATATGGCGTAAGACCGAACCGTCGTGGGTCTTCGTATACAGGCCTGCGGGGCAATGACAGAACATTTTTCGTTCGGTCAGAAGTTGCTGATGGACCTCAAGCCCACAGATCAGTCCAACGTCCTCGTAGTCAATCGAAGAATGATTCATCAGGGTCCTCCCATGCTCGCCAGACTGCCGGCCGACGACCGACAGATAATACCACCGGTGAGGCGGAACGGCAGCTGGGTGTTTAATGGTTCTTCAATCGTGCTTGGAAACAATGACACATGGGGAAGAAACTCAATGCAACGAACGCCACGATCCAGAAAAAACGCAAAGGCGCAAAGTCCAGGTGTCTTTTTTGCGCCTTTGCGTCTTTGCGTTTTTTTCCTACTCCGGTCCATCCCAAAGGGATTCCGGCTCTCTACTCGAACTTTCAAAAACCAGGAAGTTTCTCAGGAGCGGACTGGAATCGTGGTCTATTCACCACGCCATTCGACTGCCAGCCAACGATGGGGATTCCAGATCGTCATGAAAATGGTACGAGCACCGAAGTAGAGCCCGGCGAAGATCAGGAGACCCGTCGCGAATTCCAGCTCGAACGAGTATGTCGTGACATAAGCCACAAAGCCGGCCGGGAAGACCGCAAAAACGTATTCGACGGTGTTGGCGAATGCGGATTTTAAGTGCCCCGCCCGGCGGGCCAGTATGTGGCGCCCGGTAAGGATTGCGAAGGAGAGCACAACCCATCCGTCGACCGCCACAGCGTAGATAACCACCAGCAGGCTCACGCAGGTGACGAAAGACCAGCTGAGGAATGATCCGGGTCGAGAGCGGATATCGCTCAAGAACAACCGGTAGAAAGCGTCGATGAACTCCCAGACCATGCTCGGGCCAACCAGAACATAGAGCTGGTGCTGCAGGCTCGACGGCCCGAGAGCCGCCGCGAGTCCGCACAGTACGGCGAACAAGAACTCGATCGCTACAACCCAGAAGTCTTTACTCACAATCGTAGTGTAACCGGATTGCTTAGAACGGGAACGGGGGAACGGTGCCAGGTTTGCGCATGTTGCGCATGTTTTTCATCAAATCGATAGATTCTGCTAATTCGGCTTTGCTCAACATGCGCAACATGCGCAAACCTGGCACCGGTTACCGGTTACACCTGGCACCGGTTATAGAATCCCTGACCGTCGTACCTTTGACCTACCCCATGACCTGGATGCGTTGGATTTTGAGAAGCTCGGCGTCGAGGAACTGATCGAGACTATCGACGGCGACGGGAATGAGTTCGGCTTCGGGCATGCCGACTTTGCTTGCTTCGGGGCCGCTCAAAAGACCGAAGCCAGCTGTTCGCGCGCCGGATTGGTCGCGGGTTGCCAGGTTTCGAGCCAGCTTTACCAGGGTTCGCCAGTCCTCCATCGGGAAGTTGGGCGGAGTCGACAAGGGATAGACAATGTAACCGATGAGTACCCTGATGTTAGCGGCGTTGAGGAAATCAGACCGGGCAGCAGCGCCGAGCATACGTTGTGCCACGACGTAAGCGTGGTCGGCATCAAGATCGCGAGCAATTGCAAGATGTTCACGCCGTCCGAGAAAACAAGGGATGTCTGAATCTCGCAACGCGGATTTCATCAACTCGCGAACGTGGTTGTCAATGATGTCGCGCACACCGTGGTCGCTCGCTTCGTCATCCCAACCTGGTGGTTCGACGCGAATGAGATAAAGACCAAGCGAAGATCTGGCGAGTTCGGGTATGTCGTAGGACTGCTCGGACATGGTTCGACGCTGGGCAAGTCGAATCTCGTACGGCAGGAGAATATCGCAGAAATCGGCGTCGGCCTCGGGCCGTTTCGCGATCCCCGCGTTTGTCATGTGGTCATCGCCCATATTTTAGTCCATATTCCTATTCGTGCTCATGATGACACATTTTTCTTTGGAATACTCGAAACCATTTAAAATGAAGGGAATTTGTTAACCTAAACTGAGTGATTCTGCCGGATGAGATGGGCCAAGCCCTTGAGGCTCCGGTGCTTCCAAAAAGCGGACGCATACCCGGAGGTATGTGGAGCATTTTCGGAAGTAGGAACCGGCACCCGGTTGAAGGCCGGTGGAGCCGCAAGGATCCGCATCCGAAGGATGCAGTGCGGGCCCAGAGTCCAAGGGCGTATGGAGATCGCCGGTGAGAATCGCTCAATTTGGGTTAATATAAGAGTTTGAGAAGGCGCGGGAACAAGCGACGATGGAATGAGAATTGAGGAGAACGAAATGGAGTGTCGCAGGGGATTATGATGGATGAGCGAATAGGCCACTACAAAATCATCGGCGAGTTGGGGCGCGGAGGCATGGGCGTTGTCTACAAAGCTCATGAAGAGTCGCTCAACCGTTTTGTGGCAATCAAGGTGCTTGGCGAACATCTGGCGCAAGATCCAGCTTATGTTGCCCGGTTCTTGCGTGAGGCACAGAGTGTTGCTCGTTTGACTCATCCGAATATCGTGCAAATCCATTTTGTCGGCGTTGACAAAGGCCGGCACTACTTTGTATTGGAATTTGTTACCGGTGCTTCATTGCAGCAGAAACTCAAAGTTGAACCTCAGATGTCAGCCCACGATGCTGGCCAGCTCGTACTCCAAGCTGCCACCGGTCTTTCTGCAGCTCATGATGAAGGTGTAATCCATCGTGATATCAAACCTGCCAATCTACTGATTGACGAGCGGGGCCGGCTCAAGATTGCCGACTTTGGCCTGTCACTGATGCGTGAGGCGATCAGCCGGTTGACGGCAACCGGCATAGTGATGGGCACACCGGGATATCTCGCCCCCGAGCAGTGTATGGACGTCGAGATTGATCACCGAACCGACATCTATTCGCTCGGAGTCACTTACTACGAAATGCTGGCCGGCCGCATGCCTTTTGAGGCTTCGAGTCCGCTTGCTCTGCTGCGTATGATTCTTGATGTTGAGCCACCTAATCTTCAGGAGCTCAATCCAAATGTTGACAATGGTACACGCGCGATCCTTGTGCGGATGATGGCCAAGAAAAGAGAAGAACGTTACAGCAGTTGTCATGAACTCATCGTTGATCTCAAGGCCCATCTCGATCGATTCTCCGCAACGAGTATGAACAGAGAAGACAGTCCTACAAATCAGATTGCGGCCAGTCCGGTTGCTTCGCCCTTGCCTTCGGCGCCGCAAGAATTCGATCAGGGCTTTACAATGGGGGCGACCCCAACGAAGGTACTGCCGCCGGCTCAACGGCAGCAGGCGCCTGTGCCACCGCCTTCAGCGCCGCCAAGTCTTGCGGGAATTGCGGCGCCGCCCAGCGCACCGCCAGTCAAAATCGTTTCAGCCGAAAGTCCAGTATCCGTGCAGCCGATGCCTGCGCCAGTGAATAAAAGCTCGAATGCCGCCGTGATCGCAATTGTCGCAGTCGTCGGAATCATGATCGGTTTCGGTCTTTTTGCTGGTGCGATGTGGTTGTTAAAACGAGGTGAGCGGGTGGCTTCATTGAGCGAACAGCCATCGCCAGTTGTGATGACTGAGGTCCCGGAGGTCTCTGATGTTTCTGATGTAGCGATTGTCGAGCAAGCGTCGCCAGTCGTAAAAGAAGTTGAAACGGTCAAAAACGAGCCAATACCAATTCTGGTACAACCGACACCGGTACCTGTGGCAACCCGGGTTATGGCGGCGGCGACGCCGGAAACGCCAAAAGCGCGGCCAACTCAAGCTCCGACAGCCATATGGGTTGCTGTGGCCCAAGCTGAGCCGACCCATACTCCGCCCGAAACGAAGGTAGATCGTATTGAGGTGCCCGAAGCCGCTGAAGCTAAAAAAGTTGATGCGGTGATGATGCAGTACCTCGATGAGCTTCAGTCTGGCGACTTTGTGAAAGAGCGAAAGGCAGCCAAACTCCTTTATCGTGACTATCGCAACGATCCAGCGATCCTTGATACCGTCAGCAAGGTCCTACTTGATGGTTTTAGGCGTGACCTCAAAGATGGTAACCATGTCGATGCGATGGCGTGGCTCTGCAATATCCTTGGCGCATCCGGGGATCGCAGATATGCGTCCACCTTGCGAACAGTGCTCAAACAGGGCAAGGGGCGCAAGATCAAGGGTTACGCCAAGAAAAACCTCAATCTATTGAAGTAATGACTTATTTGCGAAGGGCGATGCACTCGATTTCGACCTGGGCGCCGAGTGGCAGGGCCGAGACCTCGAAAGCGCTCCGTGCCGGGGGTGCGGTATTAAAATACTGGCCGTAAACAGCGTTCATTTCGCCAAATTTCTTAAGGTCCGTCATAAAGACGGTGACCTTGAGCGCATGGGCGAGATCGCTGCCTCCCGCTTCCAAGACTGCCTGTAGGTTCTTCAACGCCTGGTGGGTCTGGTCTTCGACGGTGTCAACATCGATTTTTCCCGTTGCGG
>PJEL010003068.1_pt1 | contig 14643 bp, 9 predicted proteins | sample 1853271 | NCBI WGS metagenome assembly PJEL01 (sample SAMN08108733, study PRJNA415343) | Invertebrate metagenome, whole genome shotgun sequencing project. | host: Globobulimina | place: Sweden: Gullmar Fjord | collected 2015-08 | reverse complement strand
TGAGTCGATATTCCAAGCGATCCGCTTGAATGGAATTGAACTCAGTTTGAATAGGCGAATTCTCAACGACCACGGTCCCACGAAATGTTCCGTCCACTGCAGACAATACGTTTTGCCAGTCCTGTTCGAGGATCAACTCAAACGACTCTTGCCATTGAATACTGACTACATCTGCGACCGAGGCCACAGGTTGGTTTGAGTTCGGATCTTCAGTGTCAAGCGGGTTGGTGATTGTCGGGGTCGGGTTGTCGAGCTGCTCTCGTACTTTTTGCCAAATCTGTTGGCGGTTGCGTGCACGCTCACGGTCAGTATTAGCGGGAGCAATTTCACCTTTGGCATGAGTAAGCAATCCGCCGGGCCCGAATACGCGGAACCGCTGATTGCCGTTTTCATCCAAACCAAGGTCTTCCATCTCTACACGTTTCGAAATGAAATTGACCGAGCTTTGTGAAGCGATAACACTTTCGCCAGTCAGTTCGCCTCGCTTCTCGCGAGGCCACGCTTCAAGGCGATCGCCCGTCACCAAAGCTGGGTCCGCCATCGAATCACCGGTGGTGGCGGTTCCAATAGCGAAGCGTACAGATTCGGTCGCCAGGATGTACTTCATCGGGTCCTGATTTGGGTCATCCTCTGCGATCTCTGAAGGTTTCAGCAGTTCCGCTCGCAAGTATCCAGATCGTAGTGAATTATCAAGATCATGAGCATACACATTGCCCAAAAATTCCACTGATACGGGGGTTGGTGTGGTTCCGTCCATTTCGAAGAAGACATCCATTGCGTCACCTTCGATCCACCCTTGTTGGCCATCAAACGCCATGACGTGTCCGTAGCCATTAATCTCAGACAGCACGGGCTCACCCAAGTCGGCATCATATCGGAATCGTGCAATCAGCCGATCTGCTTCGAGGGTGTAGCCTTCATCATGCTCAAATCGGACTTCGCCTTTGAACTCGACAGATTCGATATTCCCCATGCCTGAATCACCTGCGGTGTCATCAGAGCCGAACCGGAGTTCAAAGGATTCATTCCACTGTGCGGAGACTCCGCCTCCGAGTTCAAACGAATTGATCGAAGTGCGTTGCGGTTGTTCACCAGTTGGGTTGGCGTCGTCGCCATCTTGCATCAGGCGGCTGCTGGCGAGCAGTGTTCCTTCGCCTTCGAACATAGCCGTATTGCGAGCAAGATCAATCAACACCGGTTGATGGGTGGTGGCGGTTCCTTGTTCAAACTCCTGAGTGCCGAGATCGAATTCTACTTTTGCATATTTGCCGGGCATCAACCGGGCAACGTCTGGCACCGAGTTGTACTCCATGACTCCGCATCGACCAGCTTGATCACCGGATCGGAGGACAACCGGACTCCCCTGTAAACGGATGGCAACATCCTCAAGCGACTGCATGTTGTTCGACTGACTTTCCATCGGTCGCAGTTCGATCGAGCCGTGTCCATAGATCCGTACATCTTGGGCGAGTACGTCATTATTTTCAGCGCCGATAAGAGTCGGGATATCTTCGGGTGAAATATCAAATGACCACACCGATTGACTCGTTGTATCTAGTGGTGGGTCCTGGCCAATCGCTCGGCCATCAAGTGTAACCAAAGTGGCAACGGCTGCGTACAACAATGGGGCAAACGTAGCACGTCGCGACGTAATCGATGGGATGCGATGATGAGAATGGCGGCGGTAGTACTTCATGGTGGTGGATGTGGTGCGAGGCATGATATCATTGTGTCGGGGAACGAATGTCTGTTCTGTATTTTGTGCAAGTTTAGAAGTTGCAGGAAGATCATGAAAAGATGGTCGCATTGCCTGACGCATCATGGAGCTCAGATCATTCGAGCCGGAGTGGAATTCAGCAGCCAACGAATCACCCTCAATAGAAATCGCATCAGCATCCGTGCCTCGCATGATGCGCACACCTTCATCTAACACGACACGGTAAAAATCGGTTGTGATTGCTTCGGCTAATGTTGCGGTTGCGGGCATCATTTTATTGAGACCATTGTTGCCCAAAGGCGAACTATCAATGATATCTTGCTCTTCTGCAGTCGGCGATGAATTGGTCGTGGGGTGTGGTTGCCCAGCGGATGTGGCGAGAGAGTTTGCATCAATCGCATTTGTATCAACGAGAGGATCAGGTGTTGTTGCAGTGGGTCGATACACGATGATGCGCCGCTCTTCAATTCGCAAGAACTCAATGCGATCTTCGCTTTCGTTATAGCGAATATGCATACCTCGAGCAGCCAACGCATATTCAGGTGATCGAATGATGAACTCAGAATCGGTTGACACTTTGAATGGAGCCCGAACGAAGTCGAGTCGATCTGCTTCAAATTCGACAACCGGAGTTGCGCTGTGTACATCCAGTTCTTCAATATTGCTTGTCGGATCCAAACGTTTGAAAATTTGAATCTGTACATTGCCCTCAAGGAATCCCTCATCCGGGTTTTCCGTGGTTCCCAAAATTTCCACCACATCTGCAGTCGTGTACGCGACTTCGTCTTCTGACAGGTAAACCCAAATTTGGGGCTTGGGAATGCGATGTCGACGATTCGGCAACGGGCGGTTGGTTTCCCCTCGAAAGCGAAAAGCAGTTCGCCCACTGCCGTCTTTTTTGGGCACTTCGATATTAAAATTCACAAGCTCGATCTCAGTGCCAGTCGCTTCGCGGGATTTGATGAGATCGTCTACTTGAGTCGGGTCGTAATTTTCGTCGAGAGCGGGCGGTTGCAAACCTGTATTAATGTCAGGCAGGCCGTCAGTAGTATTCTGGGTTGTTTTGGTTGCAGTAGGACTCTTGCCGATCTGCGATAAGAGAAGCAAGATCGCGATTGCCACACCCAATGTGCCGCCAACAAGGATCAACATTTTGCGTTTGGAGTCGTCTGTCGTCATACCGTTCCATCCTGAGCCTGTGTGGTGACTGACATGCAGATCGAAATTGGCCAAAAACTGAAATAAAAGGATCCCAGCGTCAAAGGTCGCGTCCAGCCAGGCGGGCCACAACCGTGTCCCATTCTCCCCTTGATCGCAAGAGGTGCTCGATCAACTCGCGCACCGCGCCGTGCCCGCCGGGCAAGGCCGTCACAAATGCTGCCTCCGCTTTCACCTCGTCCGCCGCATTTCCGACGGCGACAGGAAATCCAACTGCATGCAGCACTCGTAAATCCGGCAGGTCGTCTCCCACCATGGCAGATTCTGCTGCCTGCATTTCTACGCGCTGCAGTAAGTCATTGTAATCACCAAGTTTATCGCGGGAACCCTGATACACATATTCGATGCCTAATTCTCTCGCCCGATGGGTCAGCGCACGACTCGTTCGCCCGGTGATGATGGCGATTTTGTACCCTTGATCGAGCCAAATCCTGATTCCCTGACCATCGCGGACATTGAACTGTTTGGTTTCCCGTCCGTCCGCGTCGATCCACAGCGAACCATCTGTCAAGACACCGTCCACATCAAGGACAATCAGTCGAATTTGATGGGGTTTAGCATGGCTAGTCATGGGGCTAACGCTCACATTCACAGTAGTTTATGGGCTATTTGAGCGGGGCACACAACCGGTGTCGGGAGAGGATCATTCTTTGATGATCTTCATCGCAATCAGATCCTGCACATCCACGAGTCCGACCGGATGGCCATTTTGATCAACAACTGGAATTTCATCCTGGCGATGCTCGCGGACCAATTGCACTGTATCTCTGAGGAGGTGGCTGGTGGTGAGGTGGCGCGGTTGGCGGGTCATCACATTTGCGATCGGTTGCAATAGCCCTGCATCGCCCTCGTCCATGATGAGTCGGCGAAGATCACCATCTGTGAAAATGCCGGACATGAGACCCTTGTCATTGACAATCACCATCGCACCAGGCCGTCTACCCGTGTCCGCAACTTTCAACGCCTCACCGACCGCCATCGTTTCTGGGATCAAAGGCAAATTCTTACCTACTTCAAATCGCAGAATCTCGGTGACAGGTCGCAGGCCCACACCCAACATGCCTCCCGGGTGACGTTTTTGGAAGTCCTCTGCGGAGAAATTTTTGCGTCGACTTGCTGCCATCGAGATCGCATCGCCCAACGCCAAGGTCGCAGTTGTACTCGTGGTCGGTGCCAAATTGAGCGGGCAGGCTTCGGTAATATTGCCGATGCACAAGTGCACATCGGACACCCGAGCGAGTTGGCTCTCGCGATTCGCGCTTGTGCCGATGACCGGGACGTTGTCTTGTTTTACCAGCGTGGACAGGATCACTACTTCTTCGGTATTGCCGGAGTATGAGAATGCCCACAAGACATCTTCGCGCTTGATTCTGCCGAGATCGCCATGCACTGCTTCCGCGGGATGTAGGAAATGGCTCGGGATACCGATGCTGGACAGCGTGGCGCTAATTTTCTGAGCGATGATGCCGGATTTTCCCATGCCGGTCGTGACGACGTGGCCGGTGCATTGGTCCAAAATATCGATTGCAGCCGTCGCATCCTCTTTGATTTCATCAAAAATGCGACCCACTGCTCGGGCTTCGATATCCAGAATCTGCTGGACGAATGACAATTCGCCCGGGTCAGACCCAGCCGCAGTGGAAGTAGATGAAATTGAACCCGTTTCATTTTGCATCAAAGCGATCAGTTCTATGAAAAAGCCATGGATTGAGTGTCGTCCTCTAATTTCCAAGAGGTCGATCATAGGCCGATTTTACAGAATGTTGCTCATTTTTGAGCGTGATGACTGGATGATCGTCTTCACAGGTCGATCCGATGGCAGGGCAGTCTGTCGACATGCAAATTGAGGCCATTCTGGTCACCGTAGGCGGAAATCAAGGTCTTCGATGCGGCCGAGGATGGCAGTACAGATGTTCGCAAGGTGGGCGGCGACTCGTTTGTAGTGGCGGGCGAGCAAGGAGTATCCGACTGCTTCATGGGTCTGGATGGCAGATTCGTCCGTTAGCAATGACTCAACGATGGCTTCGCATCGCATTTGAATATCGTCCGCTTTTTTGATTGAGTTCTTGGCTCCATCCGCACTCGAATCCCGCCAATTATTGCACACATCGCTAAAGAGCGTTTCGACATCATCTTCGATCGCATCCAACGGGTCGTGGTATTTTGGGATGCTGAATTGTTCTTTGTAGAATCGTCCGACTTCGAAGACGTTTTTGCAATAGTCGCCGATCCGTTCTGCGTCCTTGGCGACACTCATCAAGGCCAGGCTGGCGGAGACATCGATTCCAGGGTTGACGGTGAGGTGACGGACGATTTTACGTCGAATTGATTTGGTGAGGTCGTTGATTGATTGATCGCGGCGATAGATGGAATCGCCGACTTCATCCGCATCAACTTTGTTCACCAGAACCTCATTTGCGCGAATGAACATCCACTCTGCGTGGTCGAGCATTTCTGCAAATTCTGAAAACGCTCGATCGAGCTCATCACCGCTGTTGAGGGCTGAAAACAATTGTTTAAACATAACGCAGAGTCTCCACGGTCGGCAGGGTCTTCAAGCCTTCGTCTAAATCAGAACATCTTGGTAATCGCAATGCCGACGCCGGGTAATACGACAAATACCACAACCAAGAAGAGTAGCGCGAATTTCTTGTTGTCGGCGGCAAGGTCGGCGTACCACGAGGCAATTTTAATCGGGATGGAACGCAATGGATACCAAATCGATGTCCCGATCAAGTTGAAGGTGACATGCGCAATCGCCACCGCGACCGCAGCAGCCTTCGGGTTGGCGGATGCCGCGATGACACCCGTGACCGTCGTCCCCAGATTCGCCCCTAGGGTGTATGCGAAGACGCGGCGAATATGAACCGCACCTGCCCCTGCCAGCGGGACGATCAAACTCGTCGTAACCGAACTGGATTGCACCAGAATGGTGGTTAGGACACCCACTACATACGCGATGACATCATTTCGGAAAAAAAAGCGTCTGAAGAGTCCTTCGATTCGGCTCAAAAGTGCCCCTTTGAGGCAGGTCACAAGTAAGAAGAGCGAGATGAACATCATGACCAATCCAGCAATCGCCAAACTGCTCCCGCTCTTCACCGGATCATCACTGACCCATCCGCTCGCAGATTTCAGTACCTCAACCACGGGTTTGGTGATCACTTTGATTGGGCTGTTTGGTTTTTCTATTTCTTCCAAACCGAGTGACTGAGCGGCCCAAAGCGAGGTCCGCGTGAGTATACCCACACCTTCTTTGGACAGGACCTGAGAAATCCACTCAATCGGAAACAGGATCGCCACCGTAAGCCAATTGAAAATATCATGAACGAGGGCAGCGGTGAAAGCTCGACGAAACTGATGCTTGATTCGAACATTGCCAAAGGACACGATGATATTGGTTACACTGGTACCAATGTTCGCTCCCATGATGGCATATACCGCATCGGCCATATCAAGTTGGCCGGCTGCGACAAGGGTGATTATCAAAGAGGTGGTAAATGAAGAACTCTGTACGATTGCGGTAACGAGGACTGACCCCATGAGTGCGACAAATGGATTGTGGGCTGAGGCAAGTAGATTTTCGAGCCAGTCGGTGTTCTTACCTAATGTCTTGAGCCCTGCACCCATGACATTGATGGCGCTGAGGAAGAAATAAAGGCAAACTCCTGCAAAGAGGCCGTTAATCCATGCACTGATCTTGTCGCTTCCACTGCCGGGACGGCTGAGCGGTTCGGGTCTGTCGATGTCACTGCTTTTCATTTGCGGCGCATCACAACTCGAATCCATTTCCGCAACGGCGGTTGCATCGGATGCGTCAATAGGCGGATCGCCTTCTGGAGGGGATTGTGGTTTGGAATCCATATCCATTGAGCCAGTTTCGCTTCGCTATTCAAAGTTGGGAATGTGAGGCGTTTGCTAAGATATGAGTGATACCAGAAATGATCACCCCATCGTACCTACTGAGTCAATGCTCCGCTATCCTCACGTCAAAAAATCGTACTTCGAACCAGTTCTGGGGCGAATTGCCTACACCGCGGACAACAAAAAAAAGCCTCCGTCAATCATGACGGAGGCGATGGGATTCTAGATTACAATTTGAGGATGCCGGTCCACGCTGACTAGCTGGGATCAGGATCAAGTTTGACAGAGGGGTGACCATTTGATGTAGCGCCAGCACCGACAGGCTTGCCCGAGGCAGCAGCAGGAAAATGCTCCGCATTCCAACTATTTGGATACTCCGGATCGTCGATATCCAACGCTGCCTGGGTGACATACAGCGGAGCAAAGGTATCACACATGACCACCAGTTCATCGGAGTACGTTTGATCGAGAGTGGATTCAATGGTGCCCGGATGTGGCCCATGGGGTATACCTTGCGGGTGCGAGGTTAGCGATCCTTCACTAATCCCCTTACGGGCAGTGTACTTACTGTCGACGTAATACATCACTTCGTCCGAATCAACATTCGAATGGTTGTATGGCACCTTGATTGCTTCAGGGTGGAAGTCGAGCATGCGCGGGCAAAATGCACAAATGACAAAATTGTGTGCTTCGAAAACCTGATGCGTCGGCGGGGGTAGATGATGCTTGCCCACGATGGGTGAAAAATCATCCGCACTAAACACATACGGGTAATAGCAACCATCCCAACCCACAATATCCAATGGATGATACGGGAAGTGGTAGTTGTGAATATTGTGCAAGGCTTTGATGCGGACTTCAAATGATCCCTTTTCATCCCACGTCATTGGGAGTTCGGGAATGCGCAAATCTCGTTCGCAATACGGAGCGTGCTCGAGGAATTGGGCGGTCTTCTTTGAGATATATCCGGGTGGCGGGAGGATATGGGACGCGTTAACCGTCTCAATGACGAGCATGCGAGGGTCCGGCTCATCCTCCGTCTGCTTGGCATCAAAATCCATGCGGTAGATGGTGCCTTTTGGGATGATGACAAAGTCATGCGGCCGGAATTTGAGTGTGCCGAACATCGTGGTCACGGTGCCCGTGCCATGATGGATGAATAGACATTCATCGCCTTGACCATTCTTATAGTGGTAGGTCATTTCCTCAGCGGGAACGCAAACAGACATTTCGCAATCATTGTTGCCAAACAAAATGATTCGTCCGGTGACGGGATCGCCTTTGGGTTTCATGCGCATCGATTGCAGATGCCGCATCCGCATGACATTCATTTCGACGTACTCAGGTTTAGTGGAATACATCGGCTCCCAACCCGTGACCTGAGTCGGCGGGTTGATGTGGTACATTGTAGAAGTTGGGCCCACAAAACCCTCTGTTCCAAAGACTTCCTCAGAATAGAACGCGCCGTCGGGTCGGCGGAATTGAATGTGGCGTTTGTACGGGATGCTTCCGAGTTTACTGTAATAGGGCATAGTGTGTTCTCTTGCTCATTTCAATGCAAGTGGCGAGGCGTTGAGTTCAAAACAATCGGCGGCGTAGTTCAGTCTTGGTTTACAAGTTGCCGCGACGATCCTGTTCGATTTCGAGTGACTCAAAGAGTGTTTTGAAGTTGCCTTTACCAAACGACTTGCTGCCACGTCGACAAATGATCTCAAAGAACAAGGTCGGGCGGTCCTGCAATGGCTTTGTGAAGATTTGCAGTAGGTATCCGTCTTCGTCGCAATCGACCAAGATTTGCAAATCCTTGACTGCTTCGGTGTTTTCTTTAATCTCGCCGACCCGATCCCAGACGATGTCATAGTACGAATCAGGGATGGTGAGGAAATCGACTCCGCGATCAGTCAGGGCAGCCACACTGTCAATTTCATTCTCGGTGAGCAGCGCCAAATGTTGAATGCCCGCTGTTCCGTCATGCCAATCAAGGTATTCTTCTATTTGGCTTTTTCGCTTGCCGTCCGCAGGTTCGTTAATTGGTATCTTGATGAGTTCGCGGCCTGAGTCCATTACCTTGGACATCAACGCGGAGTATTCGGTTGAGATATCTTTATCATCAAAATGTTTGAACAATTTGAAATTCAAGATGTCTTCGTACCATGAAACCCAATGATCCATTTTGCCCATTTCGACGTTGGCGACACAGTGGTCAACAAAATACAGGCCACATGGGTTTTCGAGATTGAATTTGTTAAGGGAGAGGTTTTGAACTAAGTCAAATTTGGGCATGAACGTAGATTTATTCTTGATCTTTTCAAGTTCATATCCGCCGGTGCGGGAAACAAAAGAATGGATGACGCGGCCCATCGCATTGATTCCGGATTTGACGACCGTGCCTGTCTTATCTGTTGTTTCGTACGGTTCGTAGGCGGATTCTGCCCCGTTCTTAATGGCTTGCTTGTAGGCTGCCTCAGCACAGTCGACATTGAAGGCGATATCTTTCACACCATCGCCGTACGTCAAGACTTCGTGTTGGGCGGGGTGGTCTTTGTTGAGTCCGGTGGTGAGCAGGATTCTGATATTGCCCTGGGTAATCAGATAGCTTGCCTCATCTCGTGAACCCGTGGTGAGATCGCTGACTTGTTCGATTTGAAAGCCAAAGCTGTGGGCATAAAAGTACGCCGCCTGTTTGGCGTTACCAACGTAGAATTGAATATAGTCTACATCAATCAGACGGAGCGGATCATTGCGGTCTTGCAATGTGGCCGAAGTTGCGGGTGTACTGGTGCTGGCGGTTGTCATCGTGTTTTCCTCATCATCAAGGTCATTCATATGAAAAATCAGGCTGCCCAGCGGCGACCCTCGAAGGGCGGATGCCGGGGATCGTTCATATTTCCATCAGGTTTCAAGCAAAAATTAACGGATAGATCGGCCGAACAGGAAGAGGGGAATCGTGAGTGGTTGGCGGCGAAGCGTACATTGGCGTCTCAACCCACCGCACGATATCCATGCAAGAGGCGGGGGCGAGTACACTCGTTGGCATCTGATTCGACGATGGCAACGATCGCTTGAGGTCGCAGTATCCTGCTCAACCTGACCGAGTTTATCGCTTGGTCCACAGAGATACCAGTGAAACTCCTAGGAATGAATACAAGTTTCTCGTTTTTGGGTGGTTGATCATTGTTCTGCCTGCCCCTCCGATTAATTGGCCGTCTTGACCTGGTTCTCTCATGAAGCTGGGCTCCTCTGTTAAAACTGGTAAAGCGGGGCAGATCAATCTGCCCCGCTCGAAACACCATTGAGAGGTCATTCAATTTGCGACGGCCGGCCCTAGTCAAATCGGACGGCGACCAGATTGCTCTTGGAGCAGGTATCCATCTGCACTGCTTGCAAATAGACAGCCTTTCCCGCTACGCTGGCTGGAGCATTGAACTGATGAGTCGCCTGCCCATTTGCATTCGTGATCGCACTTCCGAGGATCTTGGCATTGCGGATCGATACCGACAGGCCGGGGCAACCAGGAACCTTTGTTGAGCCAGGTTTCAACCCATATCCGAAGAACACGCGTTCACCCGGAGTTGGCCAATCTGCAGTAATCGAATTCTGTTCCCCAGCACGTGCAGGAACGGGTTCGTAGACAAACAGGTCGCTGGGTGACTGATTGGAAATCACGAGATTGTCAATGCTCCCCAGAATCCCCCATGCCCCTTGTCGACAAATTAATCGCATCTCGTCGAACGGCACGCCCGAAATAGCGAGCTGCTCATGTTGCACCGCTTTGCTGTCGACCGTGATCACAAACGAATCTTCCACGACCACCTCGCCCCGCATCAAACCTTGCAGCGCGACGGTTGTCCCGAGGAATTCATCGCCAAACGACTTGTAGAAGAATTCAAGATCTGCATTCGTCTCAATGTGGCCAGTTGAGAAGTAGATCTGGTAGAATCGCGTAATCAACCAACCATCGCCTGTAATGTACCCGCTGATCTGAAAGACATTCGGGCGACTGAAGAACGGTTCAAGGTCTGGATTTTCATCAAAGTAACGACTCGCGTTCTCAGCCACAAATGGCGCAAACTCACGATCATTCGGGAAGACTTTGGCATCGTAAAATGAAATACCATCAACTGTAACCTCAGTGGGGAGAAAGCCCTCTTGGAGCGAATCAAAATCAGTTGAAGCGTCCGCTCGAGTTACTGAGACATTCCCCAATATTGAAACAGCGCACAATGTGACCGCTGCAAACATCCCAAGCTGGCCTGTTAATTTAGATAATGCTCGAATCTTCATCCTCTGATCTCCGTAAAGTTGGATTGATTTCACAGTGGTGTTTTTGCGTAGGCAGGTATACCCACACGCACTCATTATGATTCATATTGGTATCGCGCCAATCAGAATTGTTCAAAATGAAATACATTTTTGATTACAGATTGGTGAGAAGGTCATTTCTGAGCTTGAGGGGGCGTGATTAAATGTGAAGGCAAGGAAGGGCGAGCCGGATCTCATTGATACATAAAGAATGAAGGGTGATAACTTTTCTGAGTGGTTGATCTCAATGTGCAATTTCACATCGGGTTGATAGCGGCCGACGCATCTTAACGGCAATCGGGTGCGTGGGAGGATGACACCATATCTCATAGATGTTCGTCAATTGGCCTGTGAAAATCGCCTGGGCTACAACAGGTTGCCGGGTAGACGTGATTCGTCAACCGTCCATGAATATTCACCGTTTGCGCATTCGATATGCAGCATGAAGAACCCGCCGCCTCGGTGTTTGAGAAAGGACGGCCAAATGATTTCTCGGTCAGTTTGCGGGATGTTCAAATCCATAACTGCATCCACGTCATGCCACTCCAAGACGCCTTCTTCAAACGGACCAGCTTCGATCTCGACAGGGTGTTTCACTTCATAACAGAACAGCAGCCAATGGCCAGTGTCCTCAAATGATCGTTCGGAGATGATGCCAACCAGATGGACTTCATCGGTGGTGAGGGTGAGTCCCGCTTCTTCTTCGATTTCACGGACGGCACATTGGGCAGGGCTTTCGCCTTCGCCAACTTCCAGTTTGCCGCCTATGGGAGAGAATCGGTCTAGGTTTGGAGCTTTAGCGCGATGCAGCAACAGGATCTTACCATCCGCATCGAAAAGATAACACAAGACCGCTATCCGGTAGGGCAATTGGTGGTGGTCGAACGATTCATTTGGCGCATCAACTTCGGTCGAAGTCGGCTGTGCAGCTTTACGCGGTGGTTGTTCGGGTGGTGTGGTGTCCGCCATGACAAGATGAGCGTAGGAACGGCCGGCCTGAATAACCACCGCTTCGGGATTGATGCAGGGGAATCACACTCCATGGTGTGACCCCCGTACGTTGTCTGCTACTCGGCTTTTTCAAGGATGACGACCCGAATCTCTTGCCCGTTGGCTTTGATTTCGGGGACATACATGGCGTGCGCTAGGGTGGGTAGAGCATGGAACTTGCCCGGCACTTCTGCCCGCAACTCATATCGAATTTCCCAGTACCCTTGTTTCAAACGATCTGCGAACATGGCAATCTTCTGATCCCGCCACTCCTGATGCACTTGTTGCGATGAGCCAACGTAGTCAGCTGACCGATCACGGGTCATGAACGGATCATCCGCATCTGCGTTCACTTCCTTGCCGAATTGCCGATCGACCGCTGCTTGCGAGATCTGATACAAGCGAGGTCCAGGTCCGCTGGTGAGATTAATCGCTTCAAACCCAGCGGGTTTCAGATCCTCAATCAGCAGATACTCAAAGTTGTTTTTCGCTTCGATGGTCAGGACGACCTCAACGCGTTCGCCGCTTCGTATCATGTCACCATCATTCAAAGGCACCTTTCGGTTTTGAAATCCTTTGAGCAACGTTGGCTCGGGTATCAATCGGAAATACTGTCGCCGCACAAACAACTCATTTCCGGAAGCGGGGATCGGCTCTTCCAAACTGAAGAACGATGTTTCTACCGAGAAATACAGAGCACCTTTTGAGTTGCCGTCGGTCCTGTTGATTTCAATCGTGTTCTCTCCATCGTCGATGAGATCACGATCAACCACAAACCGACTGGGAGCTGTGAATAGTTCCTCTTTGGTAAGCATGGGGGTGGCGATGGTCTGGCCGTTAACGATGACTGCATAGGAGATGCCTTGATCCAATTCTCCCGTCGTCTTCAGGTAATCACACATTGCGAGTACTGTGATCGCAGTGTCACGAGTGTTAGACCATTGTGCGCCACGACGATTCTTGATCAACCAATTTGCAGTAGGCTCGATGAGTTCGTGATCGGGCTTTATTGCAAGCATTGCACGCAATACAAAAGCGGTGCTTTCAACCCCACCATCCGACCAGCGATAGTACAAACCATCTTCCCCCCAATGGGCAGTCCGCATTACCGCGGGCTTGGGCTGATCATCTTGCGTCCCTCGAACGATGACTGAAAGATCAGGGCGATCATCAATGATAACGCCATTTTCAAGATTGTCGATCAATATCATCGCCCGTTTGTCATCGCCCAAATGGTGGGCACTCAACGCGAGCAATGCCGTGGTATATGCACTCAGTTGATCACGGTTATTCCAAATGTTGTTATACGCTTTCTCCATTGCAGTCGATGAGTTCATCGTCTTTTCGGCGGTGGCAAGAGCATGCAGTATCCATGTTTGCAGATCGTATTGGCGTTCGGCGTTGACAATGTGGTTACGCAAATGTTTTACGCCCTGTTTCAACATGTCCGCATCAATATCGACATCCGCTTCCTTGGCCAGGGCTAATCCCCATACGACGTAGGCAGTCATGTACAGATCACTCTCGCCGTGTTTCCACCAACCCCATCCACCATCGCCGTGTTGCATATCTTTCAATCGCTTGAGGCTGGCCTGCGTCATATCTTCAATGCGATCCAGATCTCTAGCTTGCATTTGTTTACGTTTCAACAATTCGAGGTTGTCTTCCTCAATACCACCAAAGACGCGCGATGCGACCATGCCGCGATCTAGACCAAAGTCGTTCAGTGTTTTGAGCGTGATGGCTGTCGGCAGGAAGCGGCTCATCGTTTGCTCGGTACAACCGTATGGATAGTCAATCAGATACGGCAGCGCATCCAGCATGGTGACAGCCATTGATGGCGTGACCTGTACGACCATTTCAGTCGACTCTCGTTTCCGCTCTGCAGGTATATCCATGGTGATCGCAACGGATTCGCCGCGCACCTTGCCAGATTGAACGAGTAGCCGATCTATGCCGTGCTCATACACCGGGTAAGACAACTGCATTGCATCACTGTGCCCACTTGCGCGAACTTCTGCAGTGATGGCTGCGATCCCTGAGGTACGCGCATTAACATCCCAGTTGCATCGTACATCAGCATGAGCAGGAACAGTGATTGTCTGTTGATGAGCCTTGTTGACAAGATCTAATCCATCAGCCTTCAACGAAACAACTGCGGTCATCGGTTCATTCGTGTTGTTGTTTACGACTGCGGAAAGGGTTGCTCGATCACCCACGATGAAGAATCGCGGGCCTTGCAATCGCACGATCAGAGGCTTACGTGTTTTGGTACTTGTGTCCGCGATGCCCGTTTGATTTCCCATGGTCATCGCGCGGGCAGTTGCTTTCCAAGAGGTAAGTGTATCAGGATAGGTAGCAGTGATTACAGCCAATCCGTTCTTATCAGTTATCACGCTTGGCCGCCAAAGTGCAGTCGCGCGGAAGTCTGTGCGGACGGTAACGGCGCCGGATTGCTCGCCGGTATTGCCGTCTTTCTTCAGTTCATTGCGGCCCATCTTTTTCGCTTGCGGGGCAGCACTCTCAGCGGGCGCAGCCATCCCCCGAGCGCT
>PJEL010003067.1_pt1 | contig 14647 bp, 10 predicted proteins | sample 1853271 | NCBI WGS metagenome assembly PJEL01 (sample SAMN08108733, study PRJNA415343) | Invertebrate metagenome, whole genome shotgun sequencing project. | host: Globobulimina | place: Sweden: Gullmar Fjord | collected 2015-08 | reverse complement strand
AATAACGTTTTAAATTCCAAAAGGAGCCGTACCAAGAATCGAACCTGGGACCTCTTCCAATTTCATCTCCTAGTGCCTAGGAGGGAACGTCGACATGTCGCCTGTCCCGAAGGAAGAATCATACCACTAGACCACACGGCCATTTTGGTTTCAACTACAAAATATGACCATTGAAAGGTTTTCTTATTGCCCTATTCATTCCCAGAATGCAATATTCCGTATATATACAAACACGTACATTAGGCGATACAAATCCTAGAAAATGAATTACAATGAATCAACATGTATATTATTGTAACCAGTTGTGTCTTTTCATAAGCCAATATGTGGAAGCACCGATAACTGCTAGTGCTGCGAGAGTGTACAACAGTTGCCCACCAGATCTTGATTCGGCTAGTACTATCGTGTCATCTTCTTTTGAATCTTCAACAATATGAGGTTCTGGGGTGTCCTTTTTGCTGTCATTTCTAGGCTTGCTTGTGTTATTCGTCTCTCGTCCTGGCCACTGGACAGTGAAACCACTAGTTTTGTTCCCTGGTACCGTTGCACCCGAAGCAAACACTCCGCTCTCCATCTTTTCAGCAACCTTATCATCATGAATTTTCAACGAGATGAGAACATACTGAAACACGCTGGGGTCTTGCTTATTTTTAAGAACTTTTACGTGTTGCAAGGTTATCACTTCTTTGTCGATAGATAAACCTAATTTCGCCAGAGTTTCCTCTACATCGGCCCTTATATTATCCTTGTTAATCTTGACAGATAATTCCTGGTTAAAATCACATCGACAACGAACAGAGTACACGGTAGTGTCGAGTGCTGATCTGATAACATCCTGGTTGATCTTCTCGAACTCAACCCCTTCTCTTGTCTTCTTGTTCGTTGACATTATATATTGATGTTTGAAAAACGTACTAATTTAATGATTCGTTTGAATCCAAGCTATTCAGTCTTCTGGAAAAGGTTCTAGACCTGCTCAATGCACTGCCAGTAGTTGAGGTTTGATGCCATCCAAGGAGAGTCTCTCCTTGTTCCATGCTGAGAGCAGTGAATGATCCCCTAGAAGAGATAGAACCTCCCTTGAGTCGCCTACGGATACTAGATGCTTTGTACGCCCGAGCCTTGGCCACAAGATATGCAAGAAATATACACCCTATGACTCCCATGATCATTGTCATGGGACGCGTACGTCCTGCTAAAGATTGATGGCTTCCTTGAGGAAACCCATGGACGAGAGCTGCTCCCAATGGCCATCCAGGGCTCTTGTATCCAAGCATGAGTTTCGTATCATCCAATTCCAGGCCAGTCTCAAGCAATGCCTCTACATATTCTCCCCTAAAACAATATGTTTCTACTGCTACTTCATCTTTATGTTTATTTTGCACCTGTTCCCAGTTAAGAGAACAAAATGAATCAGTTATTTTACTGAGATCACGTAAGCTGGACTTTGTGTTGAGATTGTAAAAATGGTTCACAACATAAAATCCAGACATTGCTGCAAACGTCCCAGGGAATTTTGGATGTTTCGAAGACATGATGCAATTATTATCAATTTGCTCTTCCGTACAGGGTGCCGTTTGTTTTACCACATCAACTGCCAGTCTGTCGCATACATCTTCATTCGGTTCTCCAATCACATCCACCTGTGGAGACAAAGGAGATCTGCCATCTAATGGGATTCGATGTATGTTCTCCCGAAATCCCTCGTGAATACATGGATGCTTGATAGCAGTTCCTTTTGTCGCATTCTTTTCGAGGATATGTATCGATCGTTGAAATGCATCATCCAAGCCGGCATGTCTGTGTGAGTATGTATATACATGATACGTCCTTCCTCCAAGAACCATTGGAAAGGTATGCCCCCCCTCTTGACTACCTACAGCATATGTTATTTCTAAAGAAGATCCACCGAGATCCAAGGCTCCCAGAGTATCGTTCCCTCCCAATCTATCCTCCATGGCATTCAATGCCACCCAACCATACATGCCCTCATCCACACCACGAATCACCCTCGACCAACTAAGGTCAAATTTGAAACCAGACGCTTTCAACACCGTACGACACATGGCCATGATATTTTCCTGGTCATCAGGACGCAATCTCCTCATCCCTGCAGTTCCAAACAAAAAGACAGGTGTCTTGTTCCATTCTGATTCAGGAACCACTGCCTTTGCCCAGCCCAACAGAGGTTCCAAGACCTGTCGTCTAATTCCATTAAAATCATTCACAAAATTAGATAATCCTGGTTCAGTTTCAACTCGCTGGTATGCTCGACGGGTCTCCGTGCTTCTCTTGGGAACCTTGTCCTTTGCTGCACTGGGAGGTATCAACATGATATCCGAGCTCTTCATGGGATCTCCATTGACAAATGTAAACGCATTCATCCTTGTTCCAGAACTTCCAGCATCAATAACCAGGATATATCTCCGACCTGATGGTGGTGTCCTCGAAATTGAGCCAATCATAGGATGCACAGATTTGGACCATGCCACAATACCCCAAAACACGACACCAACACATACAGCGAGGAAAAGTGATAATTTATATGTGTTATGACACCGCATTGGTTCAGATTATCTACAGAATGCAAATACTCTTGCTTATGTGATCTCAGTTTCAGACTGGATCACGGCATCAGGGTCCCCATGTGCAATGTACGCGACAATATATCAACATCACACCATATTTTCCTAGTCTATTTTACTTTTGAATCATATCAACGTGCTCGTGGTACCATCAGATAAGAAATCAATCGATCGATTTTGCCTGATATTGAGAAAAACCGTATCTATGTATCTTTTTTTACGTCTAAATTCTGCTGAAACCACTTGGTGGTTTTCGTAAAAATTCAAAATTTCAATCTGCGAGTCTGGATGGGAAAACTCAAATAATCAATGCAACGTTACATTATTTCATATATATATCATTGTAATTAGTGGTAGTGCACATACAAGAGAAGATCTAGGTACTCTTGTTGTTGTTCTCACTGGTATGGCAACGATAGTGATCTAGAAATCTTGGCCAAGCGATCAATCATCCTGTTTTGTTGTCCCAAATAAAACATTGTATTTCTTTTTGATAATTTAGTGGTGGTTTGCGTTGATTGACGTCTACGCTGGTTGAATTCGAAACGAACAGTTCTCCATTGTTGACTTTGCGTCCAACAAACTAGGACCAAACCTGAGAGAATTTACATTTCAATACTGTTATATATTTTATCAAAATGTGTGATACAGTGGATCAGCATGCTCCTGCTGAGCAGCAGAGCCTGCAAGAAATGTTCCAGGAAGGGATGACGTCAATTGCTGTGCACAGAAAGGAAAATGTCTTTCAGGAGCTTGATAAACGGATGCTATCGAAAGAAGAGGAATCTGTCATTCAGAGACGTGTGGAGCATCAGAGGAAGATGTATGAATTGTTTGAAAAGAGGGAACAGCAGAGGAAGATTGAAGAATTACAAGAAGTTTGTCCAGATTTGAGTGAGGAAGAGGCATGCAGGGCGTTGCAGTTTTGCAAAGGGAATGAAGAAGAGGCTGCTGCTAGCCTCGTCAGTGATCCCTCATTCAGAAGAAAGGTGCTTGATCCAGGATCTCAAGCATATCAGAGTACTACAACACGAAGGTCAAAAAGGTCTGATACATGGCATGCCAAGCCCGATGGAGCTCGTCCCAAGGTCGTGGATCGTGCAAGTCTTGAGGGAACTATTTTTGTAGGTGCATTCCGTGGAAAAGGGTTTCAGGGTAATGGCGCTGGAAGAAAAGTGGTGATGAGAAAGTTGACAGAAATCCAACAGTCTGCCGAGGCTGCAGCAAAGACTGAGGAGAATGATGAGAATGAAAAGGAGGATCCACGGATGGATTCAGAAGAGATTCGTCCAAAGAAGGAAATTTCAGAGGATCCTGCTCCATTGTCACAAAATGGGGAGACTCCAAAGAGTGTTCCCAAAGCATATGCCCTAGTGAAGGAAGATAGTGATGGTAATGTTCGTCCATTAACAACGTCAGAGGTTGAACGCGTTGAATTTTCTGAAGAGACACCCAAGACAGTGAAGAGTAAGAAACGTCTGTCGTCAGAGGCTGAGGCATCACCTCCATGGAGGTCTACGAGAAGAAAGTCAGTGGAACCACCTGTGGAAGCACCTCCTTCAGCTACACGCCGATCAAGTCGACAGAGAACGGTTCGATCAATAGATCCAGGATTGGATCCAAACGCTGATGCTCACTTGGAGGTGGTGAAGAAATCAAGTGATCAAGATGCTGCTGCATATCTGAAGAAACTCTCCAAAACAATGGCAGCATATGTCCTGGAGACGTTGGGGACCATCATGCCAGAAAACGCTGTCAATATTCGCGAATTAATGGATGCTTCTGACGAAAAGAAGGCTCCAGAATATTCTACGGAGGCAACAGAGAGCGTCCAGATTGTTGAGGAAACAGGTGGAGCAACTCCCAGCTCAAAGAAGAAAGCCAAGCCTGTAAAACGAATCGAAAAAAATACTAGCACACGGCCCAGTGCTGCACGTACTGCTGCAGAAAAGAGTGTAGCAGCATCTGTAATATCAGCAAGAGGTCATACAAATAGAGGAAGAGTAAAACAAAAGAGCCACAAATCAGCAGAACTAGTGCATGTTGGAACACTACGTGCTCAGAAGGGCTGGTACAATGCTGGATATATCTTCCCAGAAGGATTCAAATCAAGAACATTGTTCCGTTCCTCTGTTGCTCTGGACTCTCTTTGTGTACATGAATGTGATGTTATCGGCGAGGGTGGAATGTTCTGGCCTGCACCAACGTTTAGGGTTGTCGCACTTGATCGTCCAGACGAACCTCTGATTGCAAAAAGCTGCACTGGATGTTGGACTGCAGTTTTGAAGCGAATCAATGCTGAAATTGAAGCTCGGCGAGCGGCTGGAGAGGATTTACCACCACCTCCTAGAACTGCAATCGCTGGACCAGAGTACTTTGGATTTAACCAGCCCGACATAGTCAATGCTGTCGAAGCTCTTGACGAGGAGCAGGCATGCTTTGACTATTGGACTGGAAAAGCCGTGCGACAAGAGGCTGCTGCAGGCCTGCCTCCTTCTGAAAGGACCAAGGTGATTCGTCGCCCCAAGCCAGTTACAGAAAGGTTTACAAATCAGGGCCGCAGAGGTCGCACAGGCAGACAGCAAAGGCCATCGAGTCCGGGAGTTTTCTCTGGAGAAGAAGAAGATGATGAAGCTCAATTCATGTCCAGCAAGTGGAGTGCGGTCAGTAGAACTGAGCGGTACAGAAACAGATTGCAAGAAAATGGTGATGAAGAAGCTGCTCTGCAGGTTGATTCTGACAATCCTCTGCCAGATTTTATGGATCCAATCACACTGGAACCAGTCATCAGACCCGCAATTTCTCCATATGGGCACGTGATGGGTGCTGCTACGTGGAAGGCAGTGTTGGCAGAGCAAGGTCTCTGCCCATTTACAAAAAAGCCTCTGCGTTGGGAACAGTGTAGAGTTCTCACAAAGGGCAACATTGAAGCCTATAAAGATTCAATCATTCAATAGTAAAATTGTTCTTGTAAAACTAACACGTGTTACACATTATGCTAGAGTGTAATATATTATCTTGACAGGCATGGTTGATTTCCTTACTGAGAGGAGCCCCTTCCAAATCCTCCACGGAACTCTGGGCGGTACTCTCCTGGAGCTCCAGCCTTTTCAGAGCGGTATCCTCCACGGGATCCATCCTCAAAGCGTCTTGGGCGATCACCACGTGGTGGGCGGGTGTTGCGCTCAAGAGGCAAGGCAGACTTCTTCAAAGTAGCTGGCACAATCTCCTCTGGGAGGCACAAGTACTCACGGAGGTACTCAATTCCAGCGTCAGTGAGGAACCAGTAGTAATGGCGCCAGGCATAACGCTCAGAGACCAACTCTTTGCTCTTGAAGCTCTGCATGAGCTTGATAACCTCCAAGTTTGGCACTCCTGGAATCTCAGGGTGGTTTGGAAGGTTAAAGTCCTTCTCAGCGTACAAGACTCCCTCCTTGAAGAGATATTTGTACACTTCACGACGGTTTTTCTTAGAAATTAACATTGTGAGTCAAGATAGTCTGTCTTTTTCCGCGTCGGCTCTGATAAATGGCCAACTCGATTCCCCGTCTGCAAGATGACAAACAACGGATGAGTCAATCGAATATAATAAACTAATCATATATAAATGCATTGAAAGACCGCGACAGGATCTAACATCCCTACAGCCTCTCATTGAAAAAGTGGCGACCAGGACGGCGGGAGTCTAAACAGCACATGAACGTACAAGCTTCGAGATATAAGCTCCGAAGAATATAAATAAATATATATGTAGTGGATGGATGATAGCAAGAGTGTCTCTATTATTTCATTTCACGAGTTCAGTCGACTGCATTCTCTGAATGCAGGTTTCAGCTATTTCCAGACAAAAAAAGGTAAAAAGCAAGAGGACGCACGTTTCAAAATTTTCAAAAGAATACAACTAGGTCGACGATGTTGATTCCTATCAAGAGTAATATGGTCAATTCATCCTTGAGCAACCGAGACAATGTGCGTTTCCTTCCCTGCTTGCCTGGTGGTTTACTTACAACAAAGTAAGCAAGGCTTGGGGTTTGATTGTATGATTATTTTTACTGCACCAGTAATCTCGCATCGATACCTTGGTGGAATGAATGAATGTATGAATGAATGATGATGGTAGTGCTTGATTTGACGTTGCTGCTTGTTCCACACGCAGGGAAGAATTCAAAGGACCCTTTTCAAGAGAGGTGAGCAGGGCACTCAAGCATATCAGAAGCGCCGTGAATGAATATGGTGCGCACTATGGTTTTGCTATATGTTTAGGATATGATGGCAAGATATGGTACTGCACTACAGCTAATGTCTCTCCACTCATGATTTGGCCTGAAGAATTTAGCCCATGTTTGAGGGAGCATCTGAAGAGAGTGCTTGGAAAGAAATATTCTAGGAAAATTCTCGTCTACAGACATCTTGAAGATATCTTTGGGGCTGGTCGGAAAGAAAAGGCGAAACAAAACACCTACGGTATTCGAAATAAGATTGAAAGTTTTGATAGAATTGCATCCAAACTGGCAGAGGAAGATTGCTCTGGACACTATCCTGTGATTGCCATGTTTTCCAGCAAGTCCCAAAAACATTGTATCGTACATCCTGATCCAGATAAATATCCTGAAATGGCTAGGCTCAAGGATATAGTCTTAAAAGTCGTGACATCCGCAGAAAAGAAGATCCCCACCAATTATCCTCCTTTTACAAATGGCTGGTTGCGCAGCATGAGCAGCGAGGAGAAAATAGAGTCTTTGAAATTAACATCCATTCCTTCTAGAGAACATTTGAAGCGTGGAGTGAAACGAAAGTCGTTCGTGCCAATGTCTACATTTTAGGGTACATTTGATTCAGGTTGATGGGAAACCATCAGATCATGAAACGATTCTAGTATAGTTTTGATCTGTGTGACAAGGGTATCAACCCGTTGCTTGAGGTCATGTTGCTTTTTGACCCTATCAGGAACTCTTTCCCACTTACTGTCGTCCTGTATACGCGCTTCCAGCCCGTCAAGGACATTTTTTACTGTATCATGTGTCAGTAATATTACACCTTTGGAACCTTTGGCTAGCTCTCGTGTCTCTGCTGTTGAGTCACCCCCCATGGCCTTGAGAAGCCTTGTATTGACATTGAGCATAGGGTAGTTCCAAGCTCCCAAACTTCCAACTTTCATCCGTTTCGGCAAGATCATATTTAAGATTTTTAAAAATTCCTTTTGAAAGTAGTAGATACCTTCTTCAATATCCGAGCTACTAGTACTAGTGGTAGTAGTAATATCAACAGGCTTGCTGATGTGCAGGGCATGCAGAGGCATTTCCACAATGGTAGAGGGGGATGACTTCTTCATACTCACTGCCCTTCTTCCCAACAAGTGGACGTGAAAATCCGGTTCTTTTTCATCCTCTTCAGATGATGTCTGGCTTTCATCACTACTCGCAGAAATATCACCTATTGCCGCCTGTAGCAGGGTATCCATATCAGAATGATGAGCGACTGGCACTTGAGGACGTCTGGACAAAGGTCTTGGAGGTGCCATCGGGGTCTTTTGAAATTCAGCAATCATTGATTCTGCTCTATTCTTAACCATACAAATAGCATCTAGACCTTGCATCATTGAACTTGAGACATCAACACAATAGTCCAGACGCCTCTGAAGATGAGTATTCTCTCTTACCCATTTCTCTAATGTTGCTGTGAGTCTCGTTACCTTGGTATCCAGGCCTTGAAGCCTGCTGTACATATCTGTAACCAATGTTTCCAAACATTCACGAGGACTATTCTGAAGCAGCACGTAATCCAAGCCACCAGAAGTAAATTTCTTTTGCAACAAGGGGTATCTCTCAGAGAGACTTTCAGAAGCGAAGACGACAAGTTCAGAAGGATCGTAGGGCTTCCATCGCTTTTCTTTTGCATATATATCTATATTCAAATCACTTTCAGAGGCTTTATCGGTTGGCCGTCTCTTTCTTCTTCCATTTTCAGAGCCACCGCCTGAGTGGGTCGGCATATCTACCTGACCGACAATGTCAAGGTTTTCCTCCATTCTGACGAATGTGTGAAAATTGTTCAAGGTATCCTTTATACTTAATGTATTCTATGGAGCGATTTTAAACGGGTGCTGTAGTGAGTTCACACGGATATGGATGGATTGTGCATGCCAATCTTCTCACAACCTGTCGAGACCACATGGCCTTGGCCAGTCCATCCATATGTCAAGGGGTTGACATATTGAATATATCGCTTATACCTACTACATTGTATGGTTTGATGATGCACAACACAGTGAGTTGACTCGTTGAGTGCATTGATATACATCTATTGGATCATATTGTCGAACCACATATTTATGAAACAAATTATGGCATGGAAAGACTTGTTGTTTCACCCATACCCAAGAAAGGGGTCACTATTATTAGAAATTCTCCTCGCATACTATGCATTAAATAGAAATTTCATAATGGCTAGAACTCGAAGAGTGCGTATCTGTTTATATACATTGTCTGAAACCGTCGTGTTTTATTCATGTCATGTTGCCATGCCATGCAATAGCGACCACCTCGTTCATTTGCAATGATCTGATTGGCTTATATCATATGATATTGTAGAAAAAGAAAAGAACTCATATAAAAGAGGCAGAGGATCCTGCGAAAAAGGGACAGCCAAAGTCTTTTGTTCTTCGACGAGGTAGACATGCTACCCTCTTGAAAGACTTGGACAAGGATTTACGGCGAGTGATGTCTCCCAACACGGCCTCTCATCTGAAGCAACATAGGAAAAATGTGCTCAAAGACTTTGTTCACGTGGCAGGTCCCCTAGGCGTGACACATTTTCTCTTATTGTCTGCAACTCATAATGCATCGTACCTTAGGATTGGCAAGTCTCCAAGGGGACCGACTGTGACGTTTAAGATTCATGAATATTCGTTGATGCGTGATGTCATGGCTTCATTGCAACGTCCTCGATGTCCACAGGCTGTTTGGCTCACACATCCTCTGGTGGTTATGAATTCTTTCAGTTCTGCTCCAAAGGAGGATATGGAGCACCTCAAGCTTGTGTCCGTCATGTTTCAAAATATGTTTCCGACGATTAATGTGACGAGGACAAAACTTTCTACATGTCAGAGAGTCTTGTTGCTGGAGTATAACTCGGAAACAAAGCGGATTAGTCTGAGGCATTACTCTATTGCTGTCAAGGCAGCTGGTGTTGCAAAGAATTTAAAAAAGCTCCTTGATAGGAAGCAAGAGGCGTTGAATCTTGGTACTATGCAAGATATTTCGGATTTTATGACAAAGAGTGGGTATGGATCGGAAAGTGAAGGGGAGGATGCTGAAGCTGGTAAAGTAGAAATTGAAGAAACCACGGCTCGTGGTGATGTACGGGGGACTCGGCAGTCTCGAGTGAAATTGACCGAGATAGGTCCTCGAATGGAATTGGAGGTTATCAAGATTGAAGAAGGTTTATGTGATGGTAAAGTATTGTATCACGCGTTTGAAAACAGAACTATGGAGGAGGTCGCTGCTAAAGATTCTGAGATTGAGGAGAAGAGGAAGTTGAAGGAAGAGAGGCGTCGTGTTCAAAATGATAATGTGAAGCGGAAGGAGGCGATCAAAAAAATGAAAGAAGAAGCAAAGAAAGCAAAGAAGGATGAAAAGAGGAAGAAAAAAGAGTGGTGGGAAAAGGAGGAAGGAGGCCAAAAGGACTCTCAGGCAGATCATGATGTTGAATGGTATGTCAAAGAGGTTGGAGAAGAACCAGATGAGGAGTTTCTTGGGTCGAGGAATATCAAGGGGAAGAAGAAATAGATTGTCTTTTGTATTACATGTAACCAATTCTACTCATGCTAATGGTATTGCCAGGCGAGATGCAAAACCAGTCACCCATAATGTAACTGGAAGTATAGCCAAGGCATACAGCTTTAAGAGCAGACGTGCTAGTCCAGGGGCAGCTCCTTGGGTCTGAGGACTCAGTTGCAGGGCTATTAAGAGATTCTGGGCTGAAGGCATGACTGATTGTACTGCAATGACAAAGAGCAAGATTGGATCTGCAAGGATTGGCCCAAATATTGGAAAATTTGAAAACAGTTTGAATAATACTATGGCACTTACTGGTGCCAGCACGAATCTAACAAAACTCAAAACAGCAACTGCACGTGTTTCTATTCCATTTGAACTCTTGAAAAAGTTGTATATCGTGCCAATAATACCACGTTGTTGCTGAGGCTTTGGTGCATCTCCGGGCTGAACCAAAGATGCAGCAAGCACAAGTGTTTGGATGGACAGTGTTCCTTCTCCAAGCATTTGAATCACTTCATAGACATTTTGAAAACCATAGAGTACAATTGAAAGTTCAAATGGAAGATATGAATCCACCGTGCTAAGACTAGCGCCGGGAGAAAAGAGTGCTTGTCCAACTGGTGTCAATCCAATGCATGCAGCAAAGAGCACAGCAAGAACAGGAGGGTTCAGGGTACCCTTGAGCATCTGTCCCCATGAAAATGACGCTGGTTCACTTCCATTTGATATAGAATCCAGTCTATAGCCACGTTGAATCAAATACAGACCAAAGCTCCAAAGGCATGGTGACCATGCCAGCAGGTATAAACCGAGGTAAGCCACAGCCCTATCAGCAATAGCTGCCGGTAAGAGACTGAGAAGAAATACTGCCGGGAGCGTAAACGAGTTTTGAAATGAACATGCAGCTGTTATTAGACTTTTGAATCCACGAGATGCTTGTTCTGGTTTGGGAAGCAGGGCATCCTTTGCAGTTGGTACCCCAAGCGCTTTTGATGTCGCCTCTGCCACAGCCCTGCTCGCCGTATCTGATTTCCAAGGATGAAAACCGAACAAAGAGATTGAATTGAAAACTTTCTCATCGATCAATGGTGTCAAAAGGCTTCCCCACAGTGCACCAATACCAATCTGGGTGACAGCAGCAGCGGCCATTCCCAACAAGAGCATTGGATCAGACTGCATTGCCAGTATTGAGACAACTTTCACAAATAGCATACATGGGATAAGAAGCTGAAACGAGACTTGAGCCAAAACCACTGAAGTATTCGATGGGATTCGTTTGGTCTCCGAGAGCCACCGAACTGCCATACAAATGATGAGAAGTTTGAGAGAAGCAGACGCAGTTGAAGCAAGTACAATAGGATCAATACTATCTTTAATACATCCCAGAATGGCAGCACCTGGTGAGAGAACAGTCTCATAGACAATATCCGAGTTTACAATCGTCACAGGTGCTGATTGCCGTATTATATTTGCTCCCCGTGCCATGTTTGCTCTTGTAAATACAAAGGTTCGTTCGTGCAAGCATCCAAGGGTTCTCCTGCTTGACCATCTGCACACCAATCCACCACACACAGGCGATTGCTTACTATATATACCATTACTTTGAATCATAATTACACTATTACATATATCAGGGTACTAGTCCGGTTATTTCTTGCCCTCTCTGAGAAAAATCTCCTCTGAGAGACATGTCCTCCTACAGAGTTTGACAACACATGGACTATCCATGATTAGATCGACGGAGCATTCATCTTCAATACTTTATATTTTAGATACAACATAAATATATTGCATAATTAATGGTGATTAGCACAACCAACGCATCGATTTGATTGACAATCCTTGTCATCCTCTGTGGCCTGTACTTTCAACAGCGCCTGTGCAGCCTCGAGTTGATTTTTCAAATCTGCTGGAAGTCGTTTCGGTACATCCTCATCACTTCCTCCATCATCATTGGGTTCAGAGATTCCTGATAGCTTTTGGTGCCGCTCTATAGCCTTTTTCCTATACTTTTCCCTACTCTTCTCATCTCCTTGTATCCATTTTCCTCCCCCAGGACATTCACACGAGCATATCTCACAAGCTTCCTTCTCTCTACATATTGACAGTTGTTCATCAACATGTAAAGCCATGATTTCCGGATTTTCTTTACACTTGGGGCAGTTGCGACACGGTGGTGCCATTTCTCTGCACTGACATTTCCAGAGTTGCATGGGCTCCCCCATAGCATCCAGCTTTGGGTAGGTCCCGTCACGTACAGTATACCAATGAGAACAAAATGGACACGGCTCTATCACGGCAGTGTGCACCATGCTAGTATCATGCGTAGCATCTCGCCGTCTCTTCTTCCTTCCAACGGGCTCTTGACCCACTACACTAGGACTGGCACTGCTGTTCTTCTCCCTCCTTATCTTTATTTCTTTCGAGAGAATCTCTGATAGCGCTTGGACTTCATTCTTTTCCATTCGTTTTGATTTCAATTCTTCGTTGCATGCTTTCAATCGTGCAACGCTTTCGTGCCATTGTGAAAGAGTCTCCATATTGGAGTCCTTTCTGTATACAAGCCGGGCTTTGGATCTCTCTGCTTCCGCCATCTTTGCTGCATCCTTCAGTACTACAAGATCTGTCTCAAGCTGATGTACCTTTTCATGAACATCTGTGCTCCATTTTGCCAAAGCATTGATATCAGCACCCTGAACTTGTGTCCAATACTTGTCCCTTGCTTCTTGTGCAAATGCTCGCTTTGTCTTCATCGCAGCAGCCTTACAGTCACTCGTATGATGCTGTTATTTCTATTACTGGTATCTATAATGCCATGGTATGCAAAGTGCATGATATGTGTCCAAGTGTCTTGCTGTTGTTGGTCATGTCGTTGTTCAACAAGAGAGTGGATATCTGTCTTGATACTAGCAATGAATACGATGTATGTCAGTATTGAAATAATAATAGTAAAGAAACAACGCCAAGTGAATGAATCAATTGCCATTTTGTAGACGAGATTGCCAACTGAGAGAGAGAGAGAGCAAGATTCGAGCCCATGACCATGATGGCCAGCTTGCCATTCCTTGTATGTATGCGTTCCCATCGAAAGAGCTACGAGCAAGGACTTTGAACGTTCATCATGGCAATGTAGGGGAGGAGGAATGCTTGGAGGGCAACAACAATGTACAGGATGTCATGAAAACTGGTGGGAACATTGTGGTGGAGTGTGAATCTGTCTGGGGTATCCGCCAGAATCTCTAGTCAGATCTTGACCCATTTGTGACATCGCTAGATTCTAGAATACAGTATCATGATGGTGGGCACCCATTATTTTTGTCTATATTTTGATTGTATACGTGGTATCGGTCCAAACGAGAAGTCTCTTTTGTTGTTCCAGACCCATATGAGAGACGATATTGACACCGACTTTGTTTTGTGGACGAAGGAAACAACGCAGGTTTACAATGCCCTCCAAAAGTTTTTAGGGAATAAAACGAATGTTTCCATGGAAGATTGGCAGTTTCCTATCGATCAGTTAGAGCAGCGCTGGGATGACGGTCTCAAAGATATGGTGGGCAACGTAAGAGGAGTCTCTCCGTCAAGAGACGACATAAACAACACCTTTCACGACAATGAGACAGCATATATTTTGAAAAGTGCACTCAACTACATGGATCAATCGATATATCAATCATACGAAAGATATAGAGATTTGTATACCTACGACATTTCAGAGAATCACAATACAATTTCCAGTTTGGTTCGACTTGCTCGCTCTGTCATGCCAAAGGTGGGCTCCACTACAATTGATCTGATGAATAGGATATCTAATATACTTTCGAACGTTACTCAATTACATAGGTTTGTAGGCTGGGAATTCCAGTTCTGGGTCGAAGAGTTTGGATCCTCAGTAAGTCAGCTGTGCACCGAGAACAGTGATATAGACCTCGTGCTGCAAGGAAACTATATACCACCTGCCTATGATGACAGTGATGACAGTGATCAGGGAACTTGGGAATCTATTGATTACTTGCCTTATGAGAGATCTTTGAGTCTCTTGACATGTCTCACGGGACATTTTGCAAGCAAGGGTGGATTTCGTGTAGAAGTCATCCCAGCAGGATACCCTTTATTGAAAATCTATGATCCCAGAACAGGTCTCGAATGTGATTTGTGCTTCCCCACCAATGGAAGTATAGATCCAAGAAAGGATCAGGTGCTCCTCGCACTCAATATGGTGGATGAGAGGTTTCGAATACTCTTCACCCTAGTCAAGCTGTGGGCTGAGCAGCACAATCTGCT
>PJEL010003066.1_pt1 | contig 14648 bp, 8 predicted proteins | sample 1853271 | NCBI WGS metagenome assembly PJEL01 (sample SAMN08108733, study PRJNA415343) | Invertebrate metagenome, whole genome shotgun sequencing project. | host: Globobulimina | place: Sweden: Gullmar Fjord | collected 2015-08 | reverse complement strand
GCCCTCTTCGTCACCGGCGCCCCCGAAGATCCAGTTCCCCCCCGCAAGCGCATTGCCCTGGCCGTCGGTGCGGAGAACCCAGAGGTCCTTGCCCGACGCGGGGGTGGTCGTGTACCCGATGATGGTAAGCTCGCCGCTGACCTCATCGACGAGCAGCGACTGCGCTTCGTCGTAGCCGTCGCCGCCGTAGGTCTCATCCCAGATCAAGTTGCCTGAGGCGTCCGTTCGGATGACCCAGAGATCCCTTGTCGGCGGATCATCGGACTCGGGGACCGTGAATTCATAGTAGCCCGCCATAACAAAGCCGCCATCAGACAGCGTGCGCACGCAGCGCATTTCGGATTCGTCGGCGGCGTCGTAGCTCTGCTCCCAAAGCACCACCCCCGTTGGATCGGTGCGGACGAGGTAGGCGTTTCGATAGGTTTCGGCAGCGTCGCCGGATCCAAGATAGCCGCAGAGGATGTAACCATCGTCGATCTGATCGACGAAGAGAAGGGCGGAGGGATGACTTCCATCACCCAAGGTCTGCGCGAAGATCGTTCCGATGTGGAAGCGTCGAGTCGGACTCCACTCACTCCAGCGGCCCATGGGGTGCTTGGCGCGCGCGTGCCAGTAGTACCAACCGTCGGTGAGGATACCCAGGTCTTCGCGTGTATTGGCCGTCAATTCGCCGAAGGCGATCTCAGCGAACTGATCGTCCCTGGCGACTTCGTACTCGTATTCAGCGGCGCTATCGATGGTCTCCCACTCGATCTCCGCCACCTCATCCTGGGGCCTTATCGCCCCATCATCGGGGAATACCGCTTCAAGACCGACCGAGGCCGCGACGATCGGAACTGTTGGAGCGGAGATCCCGACGTTCTGACGCGCGTCGGTCGCCTCGGCCTCGAGGATATGCTCCTGATCATCAGCCCAGTAGACCAGTTCCCAGGGCATCTCCCAGGGCTCCTCGGTATCCGTACCGAGCAGCTCGCCATCGACGAAGAAATCCACTTTCACGACGGGATCCTCATCGATGGTCGAGACCTCGAAGATCTCGAGCTCGGTGAGAAGGGTTCCGCCACCCGGCGCATCGATTGTCACCGTGGGCGGCGAGAGCAGGATGGGCACAATGACGGAAACGGGCTCCGAGATGCCGGCATTCAGCGATATATCCCAGGCCTTGACCGTCAGCGTGTGAGCCTGGTCATTCGCCCAGCGACCGACGATCCATTCAATCTCCCAGGGCTCCTCGGTAACCGTGCCGATGATCTCGCTATCGACGACAAAGTCCACTTTGAGAAGCTCGTCATTATCAGCGGGGATGGTTCGGATGGTGGTCGTGGCCGTTCTTATCGTATCGAGATCGCTCGGCACGGTGATGGAGATGGTCGGTGCGATCACATCGATAAAGTAAGTAACGGTATGGATCTCCGAAGGCGCCTCGTTGCCGGCTGAATCCCAGGCCTTGGCCTTGATTTCGAATTCAACGGGCCCCAATACAGGATCTTCGCCCTCTACGGGTGGGAAGGGACTCCAGCTCACCTGGTAGGGGCTCTCGGAATCCGGCAAGCCGATGAGAGCGCCATTCGCATAGAACTGAACGACTTCGACCCGTGAGTTGTCGCTCGCGGTCGCCCTCACAAGGGTCGATCCGGAGACTCGAACACCGTCTCGAGGCTCGATAAGCCGAATCTCGGGCGCCTGCGAATCCACTTCGGTCGTTTCATCCTCCGAGCAGCTCGCGATAAACAGGCCGATCGTCAAAATCAGGCCGATTGTTAGGAGGACAGAGAAATTCTTCATGCATACCACCTCGCCGTTGATCGGGGCGCGTCGATTGTCACAGGGATTCGAGCGATTGGGGGTGACTCAGTCGTCCTAATTAATAGGGGTTTCCGGAAGGGAAAACAATGCCCATTTCTCTCCGACCCACATCAGCGGCACTGCCTGGGCCTAATTCCTGCATAGCTGAAATCCTGGAAAGGGGTCCTCCCTTTCCCTTGTGGCTCGCGGAAGTTCGACCTACAATGCCGCCCGTCGAAATGGGTGCCGGAGCGTCCGGTGCCTGACCGAGGAGGGGTCCGACTCAAGGGAGAGGATGCCCCATGCAGATCGTCATCGTTGGTGCGGGCACCGTGGGCTTCGAACTGGCCGTCCAGCTCCGGCGCGTCGGGCACGAGATCGCGCTCGTCGAGCAGAGCGACGAGCGCTGCGAGGAGATCAGCGAGCGTCTGGACGTTCTCGTCGTTCAGGGGCACGGAAGCAGCCCGCGGGTGCTCGAGCATGCGAACATCCACGACGCCGAGATGGTGCTCGCCGTCACCTCCATGGACGAGGTCAACATTCTGGTCTGCGGCATCGCCGCCCAGTTCAACGTCCCCTCCCGCATCGCTAGGATCCGAAGCTCCGAATTCCGCGATCCCTCCGCCAGCGTAAAGCTCGAAGGTCTCGGCGTTACCCAGGTGATCGATCCCGAGCAGATCATGGTCCGCGTCATCGAGCAGATCGCGCGCATCCCCGAGGCCATCGAGGTCTTCAGCTACCACGCCGGGCAGATCATCATCGCCCGCCACAAGCTGAGGGAGGGGATGCCCGTCCTCGGCAGACGCCTGGCGGATCTGCTGCACGAAGCGGGAAACGATCAGTTCCTGGCGGTTGCGCTGGGCCGCGAAGAGGGGAGGACATTTATCCCCGCCGGTGATGACGTCCTCGTCGCCGGGGACGACGTGACGACCATCTTTCCAAGGCACTCGCTGCCCAAGTACCTCGATCTGCTCGACTTGACGGGCAAGATTATCCGCAAAGCCGTCGTCGCGGGCGACGGCCTGACCGCGGTCCAGCTTTGCAAGCAGCTGTCGGGATGGGTGGAGGATGTCACCCTCGTCAGCAACAACAATGACCACGCGCACGCCGCGGCGGATCAGCTCGATCGCGTCGAAGTCATTCACGGGGATCCGACCGATAGAGAGGTTCTCCATGAGGTAAACGTCGCGACGACCGATCTCTTCGTCGGCGCCGGCCGAGAGACGACGCCCAACGTGATGAGCGCCTTGCTCGCTCGCTCCGAAGGGGCGAATCGGGTGATCGCCGTCTCCTACGAACCCAAGAGCAATCGGCTCTTCCGCGAAATCGGCGTCGATCATGTTCTCAGCCCGCGCCGCGCGATGGCTCAGGAGATCATGGACATCATCCATCGCGGGCGGCGATCGGTTGAACTGCAGCTCAGGGATATGGACCTCGAGTCCGTCGAACTCGTCGCGGGCAACAAGAGCAAGATCACCGCTGCCCCGCTCCAGAAGGTGTGGATGCCCTACAAGCGGCAGGCGATCGTCGGGGCGCTGATCCGCGACGGGCAGGTGTCGATCCCGCGCGGAAATACCGAGGTGCAGGCGGGCGACGAATTGATCGTCGTCGTCAAGCCGAAGCACATCCACAAGATTCAGAGCCTCTTCAAGGAACGGTAGCGTGAATCACAAGGCCGTCATCTATGCCATCGGCCGTTTCCTGCAGATCATGGGCGTCGTCATGCTCGTTCCGCTCGGGATCTCGCTCTGGGACGAGTGGCGCATAGAAGGTGCAGAGCCCTTTGCACATCCGGAAACGAGCGCATTTCTCGCCGCCGTTCTCGCATCGGTGCTCATCGGCACCGTGGTCAGTGTGATCTTCCGCTCCGCCCGAACGGATCAAGGTGTGCGCGAGGGTTTCGCCATCGTCACGATCGGCTGGGTGACACTCGCGTTCTTCGCGGCCATCCCGTTTTACATCTGGCTGCTCGTTGATCGTAGTGTCGGTGACTTTGGGGGCGGTCTGCTCGCATTTACCGACGCCTACTTCGAGATGATGAGCGGTTTCACGACGACCGGCGCGACGATCCTGACCGATGTCGAAGCCCTGCCGCGGGGACTGCTGTTCTGGCGCAGCCTCACCCACTGGCTCGGCGGCATGGGGATCATCACACTGACGCTTGCCATTTTCCCCGCGATGGGAGTGGGCGGCTATCACCTGTTCAGAGGAGAGGTGCCGGGGCCGAAGGCCGACCGGCTGCGCCCTCGGCTCAAGGACACGGCGATGATCCTCTGGGGGGTCTACGTTTTGCTCTCCGCCGTGCAGGCGATGCTGCTCATGTTCTGCGGCATGAACCTCTTCGACTCGCTCTGCCATACCTTCGCGACGATGGCGACAGGGGGGTTCTCGACGCGCAACGCATCGGTCGGGGCCTTCGGCAGCCCGGCCATCGAGTGGGTGATCATCCTCTTCATGTTCCTCGCGGGAACCAACTTCCTGATCCACTACCGCCTCATCTTCCGCCGCGATTGGTCAGCGCTGCGGGAGAACAGGGAGTTTCACTTCTATGCGGGGATCATCGCCATCGCGATCGTCATTACGACGGTCGTTCTTTCGACCGGGGGCCTGGCCGACGAGAGCGTTTCGAAGCTCCACTTCCAGCACACGCCGCGCACAGAGATCGAGCATATCGCGCACCTCGCCGCCGAGCAGGGCAAGATAGCCAAGCTCGGCGACTCGTTCCGCCACGGCGCCTTCCAGGTGATCTCCATCGTGACGACGACCGGGTTCGGAACGGCCGACTTCGACGTCTGGCCGCGAGCCATTGGTCTCATGCTGCTCGTTCTGATGTTCTGGGGAGGCTGCGCCGGCTCGACCGGCGGCGGCATGAAGATGATCCGTGTACTCGTCACGCTCAAGGCTTCCTGGCGAGAGCTCAAGAAAGTCGTCCGGCCGCGGCTCATCTCACCCGTCAAGATCCGGCGCGTTTCAATCCAGGAGGGGATGGTCGCCAACATCATCGGCTTCGCCGTCCTCTTCGTCGCGCTGTTCGTCGTCTGCTCGGTTGCGATGAGCTTCTTCATCCCAGACGAGGTGACCGCGGTCTCCTGCGTCGTCGCCGCCATCGCCAATATCGGCCCCGGTCTCGCCGGGGTCGGACCGACACAGACCTACGCCTGGATCCCCATACCCGGCAAATGGATCCTCATTCTCTGCATGCTGCTCGGGCGGCTGGAGATCTTCACCGTGCTTGTGCTGTTCCGAGCTTCGTTCTGGCGGCGCTAGAGAGAGTGACCCCGGCGGATGGCCGTGCTATGCTTGAGGGGCGCCGGAGCGGCGTCGAGGGCATGGGATCGGGAACGAGATCAGGGGGGCGGGGATGGAGATCAAGGACCTGGGCCGGATCGATGCGGCCGACTGGCGCGTCAACGAGTGTTTTTTCCAGCTTTACGATCACATGCTGGAGTCCCCCTCACTTTTCGAGGTGATGGAACAACTCCGCGGCATCATCTGCTCGGTGATGTCCGCCGAGGCGACGACGGTCTATCTGGTTCGCCCCGAAACCGAGGAGCTCGAGGCCAGCGTCCTCGTTCACAACGTCCCACGTACCATTCACATCCCCATCCAGCAGAACTCGCTCGCCGGTTACTGCGCGCACTCGGGTGAGAGCTTCCTTGTTCCCGACGCCTATGGAGACCTTTCCGGCATCTGCCCCAACCTGCGCTTCGACAGCTCCTGGGACAAAGCGCATGATTTTCGAACACGCGACGTCATGTGTGCACCGGCCGTCGCGAAGGGGGAAACAGTCGGGGTCGTACAGGTGCTCAACAGCACGGGGGACCCGTTCAACAACGAAGATCTGGAGGCTCTGCGCAGCGTCGCGCGAATGGTCGGCTATGCGCTCCATCATGCGCGACTTTACGACGACCTCTCCAGCCTGAAACAGCTCCAGAAGGAGAAGGCCAAGTTCATGCTCGTTATGGTGCACGAACTCAAGTCTCCGGTTGCGGCGGCCAAAATGATGCAGGATCTGCTGACCCACGATCTCGTGTCGGAAGAGGAGATTCCCAAGACGCTCGATAAGATGGGAGCGCGACTCGATTCGCTGCTGCACATGATTACGGACATCCTCGACCTCTCGGGACTCTCATCCGGCAAGGTCATGGGCAAGATCGCTGTCGTCGATTTCGGCGATGCGCTCAGCGATGTCGCCGAACGCTACCGAGATCAGGCGGAAGCCAAGGGTCTGCGGTATACAATCGAACCGGCGGATGCGCCGCTGCCCATTCGCATCGACACAAAGGGGCTCGAGATCGTCTTCTCCAACCTGATCTCCAACGCGGTCAAATATACGGAGAAGGGTTCAGTGCGTATCTCGATGAGCGTCGAAAAGGATACGGCCGTTCTCCGCGTCCGCGACACCGGCATCGGCATCCCGAAGGGGGAGATCCCCAACCTGTTCCGCGAGTTCTTCCGCGCTTCAAACGCCAAGGCAGCGAAGATCGAGGGAACGGGCGTCGGCCTGGCGGGCATCAAGCAACTTGTCGAGCGCTTCGGCGGCGAGCTGCGCCTGGAGTCGGAGGAGAACGCGGGCTCCGAATTCACCGTCCGCCTACCGGTGCATTCGGAGGACGCCGCGCTCTCCGCCTCGGTCGATTAAAGTACGTACTGCAGCTGGCTTTGGGGCGTACGGCAGTCCATGTCGGTACCCCGATCCCTGTGGTCGGCGATCTCGGCCGCCACTCCGATCGTGCGACCGAACAGGAACATCGTGAACACAAGATTCTGCACCATCTCGTCGCTGAGCTTGCCGCTCTTCAGGCTGTTCCAGACCAGCTTGAGTGCGATGACCGCCAACACGGCGTCGATGTTCACGCAGAATACGTTGCGCGTTATCCCCTGCTGAAAGAGCTCCTGCACGAGGTTGTGGTAGAACTCGGCGAAGATATTGTAGATGCCGGTCTCCTCGAACTGCTTCCGGATGAACTCCTCGCGCGGATCGATGTTGACCGCGTTACCCTTGAAGACGGGATGGTTGATGCAGGGGATCGGCTTGACGCGCAGCGCACCCAGGCTCTTCTCCCGCGACTTGAACGCGCCGTACTCCTTGGCGGCCTTGGCCGCCAGCGAGACCAGATCGATACCATGATCGGGATCGCCAGGATCCTGTAGCCCCGTCTCCTTGAAGTTGCGGAGCAGGTACTCGACGGCTTCGAAACCGTTGCCGCCGTGAGCGAGACCCGTATTCGCGAGATAGCCGACAAAGGCCATCGAGATGTAGTTGCGCGCGCTGACGCTTTCCTTCGCGCCCTTCGCCGAGATCGTTCCGGGACCGTTGGTCAATGTCAGGCCGACGAGATATTTGAACTCGGTCAGCTCGACATCGTCCGGCTTGCGGCCGAAGAGAATACCGAAGGCGTTCTCCGTGAACGAGCCCTTCATGTTGGTCATCGGACCGCTTGTGATCTTCTGCCAGAGCTTGTTGTTCTTGCGGTCGATCACCGAGCAGGCGAAGATCCTGGCGATCGAATAGAAGTAGTGCGGCGCATCGACGGCGACCTGACGGCTGATGCGCTTGCGCAGCATGGGCCTCCAGAGCATACACAGTGTCACGGAGCCGAGCAGGAAGGCTTGCATGTCCCGCACGTGCAGCTTCTTCTTCTCGGCGAGAGTGAGCACGTGCTGACAGACGCGCAGCGCAGTGCACTTCTTCTTGCTCCCCTTCACCATCTTGAGCAAAAACTGGGTCTCGGGATCCTGCGCGGGCGCTTTCTTGACGAGCAGGATCTTCTCTATCCGCTCTTCCATCTCTTTCGGCAGACTCGTCGTGTTGATGTCGATGCCGTACTCACGAATCATATTGATGACGAGATCGACAGCCTCGCTCGCCTTGGCGAGCACCGGCCGGTTGCCGATCGACGCCACCTCGCTCGCCAAGTAGGCGTTCGGCGTCGCGCCGTTCACGTGCGCGCGATCGACGGCCACCATTTCCTCTTCATCGAGGCGCATCAGCAGATTGAGGAGAGTATTGAGGGTGTCAATGTCCTCCTCCTCGGGCATGATCTTCGCGAGTGAGAAGAAGATGTTCTCCTCCACCGTTTTGAGCGAGAGATCGAGAATCGACTTATTGTGCAGTTGGGCAACCTGGCTCATGGGCTCCATGCGCGAGGCGCCCGACTTGTCGGACATATTCTGCCGCAGGGGTTGCGCGCCGACCTGCTTGTTGACGATGGCGATCTGCTCTTTGTAGGGCGCGAGCGGTTCGACCATCGGCAAGTCGAGATCGCTGGGAAGCTTGACGAAGTTGTCGCTGAGCCAGAGCTTCAGGGAGAGGTCGCCCTGCGAAGCGAAGTCCGACTCTTCACCGATCTCGTCAAAAGCGGCCTTCATCGCCGCGGGAATCTCCTGAATCGACTCGACGCGGACACCCCGCTTGGAGGCAGCGGGCTTCTTGGGATTGAAAGGACCAACGCCAAAGAACTCGTCGAACCACTTCTCCTTGCTCACGGCGTCGTCGCCGCTTCCCGAGAGCGCGCCGGCGTGACCGCAGGATCGCGTGATATCCTTTTTCCAACGCCCCGTCACGCAGACGACAATGGGTTTGTTGAAGGCAATGCGACGCGCCTCGATCATCTCGAGCGCGGCCTTCTCGTAGTAACCGCCGGGCTCGACATACAAAGCGACCGCCTTCGTGCGCGGATCGTTCTGGGCGGCGAACAGGAACTCGGGCAGCGCGAAATGGATGTAGACGTCCTTGCCCGAGCTCACGGCCGTGCTGATGCCAAAGCCCTCGGTTCGGAGGTACTCGGCCATCGTCGTCGTGAAATTGCCGCTGTTCGAGTGGATGGCGATGGAACCCTTGTGCAGCGTCTCCTCCGGGCTGTCGCCCCCGAGCGCTCCGCCGATCCGCACCTCGTCCCAGGCGTTTGCGACGCCGAGGCAGTTGCAGCCGACGACATCGACGCCGGCCTCCTGGCACAGGAAACGAATGTTACGGGAATCGGCCGTCGAGACCTTTTCCGTAACGATGAAGATCCGCTTGAGTTCGTGATTGTAGGCGACGAGTTCGCTGACCGCCTGGCAAACGGCCGAGGGGGGCAGATAGATGACGCCCGTGTCGAAGTCGTGCCCGTTCTTGATCACCTCACGCACGCTCGGGTAAACGGGGATGTCGCCGAGCGCCGTCTCTAGTTTGCCGTCGCGCCCGTACTGCACGCCCGCGACGACATTGCCTCCCGAGTATTCGTGGGATACGGGTGTTACTTTGCGGCTCTCATTGCCGAGAATGTTGATGACGCAGACCTTGGAGTCCTTAGTCACAAGTTCTTCCAGGGAATAGATGCCGACGAAGGATTCGAAGGGTTTGGTCTTCAGCTGTCGCATGTGTTCGCTCCGGTGTTTGCCGCCTGTCTCGCCCGCGGCATTTGATTTCTATGCGGAATTTTTGACGGCCTGTGCGTAGAGCGCCTTGCCATCCTTCAGCCACCAATCATCGATCTTCTTGGCGTATTCCAGGGTCAGGATCATGGACGTGTCGTAGCCGAAAATCTTGTAGGGGATCTTCAGGCCGTCCAGGATGTCGCGGGCGTACACCATCCCCTTGACCAGGTTGGGTCCGCCCCGTCCGATAACTACGTAGACAGGCCGCCAGCCGTTCTCCGCGATATGGTCGCGCAATGCGTCGAAGATGCCGCGGAAGGTAACGTAGATGTCGGTGTTGTTCGCCTTGCCGCCGATCACGAGGATCACATTCGTCGTGTCCCAGTGATGCTTCAGGCTTATCCGCGCAATGTCGTACATCTTCTGGTAGGGCGGGTTGCCCCCGAAGTCCGACGAGAAGATGGCCTTGCTGCCGAGCGTCTCCGTCGCGGCGGAGTTGGCGCCGCCGCCGAACATGAACGGCAGGATGCTGCCCTTGGCGTTGAGCTCGAGGACATCGCTCTGCCCTTGATAGGTGCGCAGGCGATTGATCTCCCCTTCGAACTGCGTGATGTTCGATTGAAAGATCCCCTCCGGCAAGCCGACGCGCTTGTAGGCAGGATTGTCCTGATCGAACGCGGCCTTGATGTCGCAGGCGACGGGAATGTAGCGGCTGCCTTTGCGCTTGAGGCGCAGAGGATTGATCTCGATCGTCGAGAGGCCATAGCTCGTGTACAGATCCCAGAGCTTCGGCAGATTCTGGACGAGCGGACTGATATAACGCTGCGGACAGCCGAGGTCCCGGAGCGTATTCGTCAGATCGAAGGACTTGAGCCCGATGAAGGGATCGATCCAAACCGTGCTGATCTTGTCGGCCGCTAGCGATTCGATATCGACGCCGCCGTGGGGAGAGATCGTAAACGTCGGTTTCCTCTGGATCGTCGATTCGCTGATGCTGAAGTAGACCTCAAGCTCGCTCTCGACGAATTCCTCGAAGGTAACGCCGTTCGCCTTCACGGTTCGGCTACCGTGCTTGTGGTGCGCGAAGTAGAGATCGCGTTTGGCTTCGAGCGCGTCGTGCAGGTTATCGACGACGCGGATCAGCCCAGCCTTGCCCTTCTTGCCGACTCCCTCATGGAAGACCGGCTTCACCACGATCTTGCCGTACTTGTCGAGGAGTGCCTGGATCTGGCCGTTGGATGCGCCGCCCGTCAAATGCTCGGGGGCTGGAAAGTCGACGAGGTCCAATAACTGAGCGCCGTATTTCAATCCCGACAGCTGCATGAGTTCGTCTCCTGAGGCTTTTGCCGTGGAAGGAAGGGTGGGGTTATACACCCAGGCGGCCCTCCATCGAGGAGTGACCACCCGAAAAGCGCGGCCAAGATATGCGCTTGTGAACAAAATCACAAGGCCTCGAGAACAGGAAAACGACCTCGAAGACCGATTGTTGGCTCCGGGTGGAGAATAGAAGTGTTTTTCAGCTATCTAGTTGTATGGCAGGGGCTTGGATAGCTCATGCATCCGTGCATTTCCCCAAAAGGGGCTAGATTGCCGGATCCTTTCGTCCGGGCAGGAAGTGGCCGAAGCCCGGCTTGCCGTAGAGCTGCCCACCGTCCACCATCCGCTTGCCGCGCAGGTAGACCGCGCGGATGTCGCCCCGCACCTCGCTGTCCTCGTAGGGGGTCCAGTCGCCCTTGCTGTGCAGATCGACGCTGCGGAGACGCCGGATGGGGTTGGGATCGAAGACGAAGAAGTCGGCGTCCGCGCCCTCGCGGAGACTGCCTTTCGCGGGATCGAGTCCGAAGAGCTGGGCGGGGTTCTGAGCAAGCAGCCGCGAAAGCAGCAGCATCGACGCGTTGCTGCGCGGCGTGAGTCCGCCGTCGCCGAGCGCGACGATGTGACTGAACATCAGCGAGAACAGGGTCTCGACACCCATGAGACCCGCGGGCGTGTCGAGGAAGACGCCGTCTCCCGCATCCTTCTGCTCGATCGAGAAGGGGCAGTGTCCGGACGAGATCACCTCGATCTCGCCATCGGCAACCGCCTGCGTTAGCATCTGGCGATCGTTCGCTCCACGGAGTGGCGGACTGTCGATGAAGCGATGGCCGGCTTCACCATTGTAGACGGCGTCGTCGAGCAGGAGATACTGCGGACAGCTCTCCGCCTGGATGTCCCAACCCTCATCCCTAAAACGCCGGATCACTTCGAGGCCGCGCGCCGTGCTGAGCCTCGAGACATACAGAGGACACTTCGCCAGTCGCGTGAGCGTTGCGAGGCTGTAGATCCGGTAGGCCTCGATCAGGTCGGGACGGCTGGCGGGATAGTCGCTCGCCGCGACGCGTCCATCGGCGCGTTGGCTTTCGCCAAGATAATCAACGCCATCGCCGCCTTCCGAGTGCGCCATCAGCAGACCACCCGCGGCAGCGACGGCCTCCGCAAGTTGAAGCATCTCACTATCGCGTAGAACGCCCTCCGTTCCGCCGCCAAAAACCCGGAAGCTCGTTATGCCACGCTCGACGAGCTCTTTGATATGCGCGGGCGTATCGCGATCGAAACGGGTAACGCCGCAGTGCAGGGCGATATCGACGATCGCATGACCGCGGATCTCCTCGAGGCGGCGGTCGCAACTTTCGAGCAGTGTCTCGCCTTGGCGTTGCACCGTAAAATCGATCATGCTCGTAACGCCGCCGAAGATCGCAGAGCGCGTTCCGCCTTCGAGATCGTCCGCGGGTTTGCCGCTGCCCGGCCTTGAGCTCAGATGCACCTGTCCATCGACGACTCCGGGAAAGACAACCATGCCGGTCGCCTCGACCTCGTTTTTCCCCGGTCCCAGGCCCTGGCTGATTGCGGCGATGGTTTCGCCCTCGACGGCGAGATCGCCCATAACGATCCCATCGGGTGTAACGATGCGTGCTGAACGAACAACCAGGTCGTACATACTGCTCCTCTTGGGCCGAAGGCCCGCTTGTTTTCGAATCATCCGGGAGGGAAGGGTATCTTAACGCGAGTTGCGTCGGAAAGCCACGAGTTCCGCGACTGTCGCAAGCGCTATCTCTTCGGCGCTGAGAGCCCCGATCGAAAGACCGACGGGACTGTGGAGACGTGTTTCGATGTCGGGGAAAAGTAATCCATTTTCCTTCAGTTGATCCAAGAGAAGCCCACGCTTGCGCTTGCTTCCGAGCAACCCGAGATAGCCCGCCTTCGTATTGACAGCCCAGCTCAGGGCCGCAAAATCTTTGTGGTGACCGCGCGTTGCAATCAGGATGGCGTCCGTTGAGTCAAGCACTTCGGCAAGCTCAACCGTTTCCACTTCGCCCGACAGGCGCTGCTCCGCGAAGGGAAAGCGTTCGGCGCTTACAAAGCTGGCCCGATCGTCATGCACGATGACACGCCAACCGACGGCGTCGGCGAAACGACCACTGGCCAGACCGACATGTCCTCCGCCGAAGACGACCAGCCTCGGCGCGCGCAGACTCGGGTCTTCGCGAAGTACGGCGATCTTGGAATCTGCGACAGGCCCCGGCGCGAAGGGCTCGGCTTCCAATTCGAGGCAGCCGCCGCAGATGAGACCCGCGCTCTCCGCGTCCTCGCCGTCGAGCTGCTGCACCTCGCTCACGGGCTCGCCGCTTGCCAGCGCCCGTCCGGCGAGCTGCCTTGCGAGCCCATCGACACAGCCGCCGCCGACCGTGCCGCGCTGGGTACCGTCTTCCTTGAATAGAGCACGGGGAAAATCCTTGCGGGGAACCGAGCCATGGAAGGCGAGTACCGAAACAAGCACAGCGCGGCGCCCGGCGGAGAGTTCCGCCTGGAGCTCCGCGATGATGTCAATTCTCATTGCAACTCAAGCGGATTGCAGCGCTCGCTGAGCGCCGCCAAAAGCGCCGTTGCGACGCCGGCTGCGATGCAGCGGTTTTTTTCCGATAGCGTTGCGGGATCGATGGCCTCGCCGCGCGGATCGACATCGGCAAGCTTGGTTCCAGCCTTGAGCTGTTCGCCATCCCAGATGAGACCGCGAACCCTGCCGGGGATCTTGCTCGTGATGGTATAAGGCTCCGAACGATCGCCTTCGAAGAAGCCGATCAGGTCGCCCTTGCGAAGGATGTCGCCGATCTGCACATGCGCGAAGAAGCGGCCGTCGCTCGGAGCGTGGTAGACGCGATTGCTCGTCTCGCCGCCCACCTCTCCGGGAATGCCCGTGTTCGGCTGGGCTTCCCCCTCGGTGATGATCCGTCCGAGTTCGTGGCCGCGCTGGCTCTCGATGACAACATCGACATGCCGACCGGCGACGATACCCGGTCCGATGCCGATGGTATAGGGGGCGCTGCCTCTGATCATCTCGTTGCACTCTTTGAGCATGCGCGCATCAATGATGGCAAAAAAATCGATGTGCTCGAGCATCGATAGACCGTTGTCGATGTGCAGGACGATCTCGTTCTGCTTCCAGATCTGCCTGAGCCGGGCCCTGCAGCGATCATCCCCGCACTTGATCGGGGCGTCACCGGGATCGCCGTGGTGGTCGAGGTGGGGCGTGTCGCCGCAGAGGCGGGCCGTTGTCCCCTCGATGGACCACTCGCCGACCCGAACGGCCTGTGCGAAGGAGACGAAACGCCGGATGGCCAGCGGCTCGGGCAGTTCGGTCATGACAATGGGAAATCCCATACGGTGTAGGTGCCAGGCGACGGCGCTGGCCTGTTCGCCCGCGCCTCGGATCAGGACGGGGGTGCGCTCGAAAAGCATCGTCTTAAAACTCCTCGGGAAGCTGGGATTTCAGTTCGGCGAGCTGATCGCCGGTATCGATGTCCAGTATGACGCCGGGATCGGCGCACTCCAAGTGAAAAGGATCGAGGGTGGGAAGCAGGTCGCGGGCTCCGTGATCCCCTTGCAGCGTAGCGAGTTCCGCGAACGCGGCGCGGGGGAGATAGACGGGGTGACCGGGGGCGCCCTCCATTATAGGCCGTAACGCCCGTCCGGGATCGACGCCGATTGCTTCGATCAACCGTCCAAGAGTCACCGGACGGAGGGCGGGCATATCCCCGAGGGCGATGAGCGCGCCGCAGGCCCCGCGGCTTACCGCCGCGAGTCCGGTAAGCAGGGAGGCGCTTTGCCCCACCTCGGGATTGGCACAGACGACTGCGCGAAAGCCCGCCGCTGTCGCGAGTTCAGCGAGCGACTCGTCCCCCGGCCCGAGGACGACGACCCGCTCGAGCACCCGCGCGTTCTCATAGGCGCGAAAGGTCCACTCGAGCAGAGCGTGCCCTCTGATCTCGAGCCGGCGCTTGTCGCCGCCGAAACGGCGCCCGGCCCCCGCCGCGAGAACGACCAGAGAGGCCCCGGGCTCTTCGGCCCCGACCCGCTCGAACTCGGCGAGCCGCGCCGAACCCGTTATGACGGGTCCCGGCCAGCGCCGGGTCAATTCGGCGGCGAGAGAGGCGGCCGCGGCGGGTTCGGCGTCCACTTGATTG
>PJEL010003065.1_pt1 | contig 14649 bp, 10 predicted proteins | sample 1853271 | NCBI WGS metagenome assembly PJEL01 (sample SAMN08108733, study PRJNA415343) | Invertebrate metagenome, whole genome shotgun sequencing project. | host: Globobulimina | place: Sweden: Gullmar Fjord | collected 2015-08 | reverse complement strand
TGGAGTGGCGAGGGCACGTTCTGGGCTCAGGCCACCCGACAGGAACTCATCGACGATGCCATCGAGGCGGCCGCAGCCGAGGGTCTCGAGGCACTGGACGGCGCCGATCCAGGGCTCGGTTCCGATCACTTCCCCTTTGTGCTGCTCGGAGCCCACGCGATCTGGTGCATCCGCCAGCCCGATCGCCACTACCACACGGCCGAAGACACGCTCGAGAACTTGAATATGGATGGGTCCATCGCCGCCGTACGCTCCCAGTGGCGCCTGCTCGCCGATGCAGTGGGGCTCTAGTCGTGTCCCTTCGCGAGCTCCTCATCCTCGGCACCTCCAGCCAGGTCCCGACCCGTCACCGCAACCACAACGGCTACCTGCTTCGCTGGGATGGACGCGGCCTTCTCTTCGATCCGGGGGAGGGGACCCAGCGGCAGATGGTGCGCAGCGGCGCGTCGGCCACCGACATCACCCGCATCCTGATCACCCACTTCCACGGCGATCACTGTCTCGGATTGCCAGGGATCATCCAACGGATCTCCCTCGACCGAGTGCCGCATCGGGTCGACGTACACTTCCCCGCCTCCGGACGGAAGTTCTTCGATCGCCTCCAGTTTGCATCCATCTACGACAACCAGGCCCGCATCCGTCCCCTCGGTCAGCGGGAAGAGGGCGTCCTACACCAGGACGACTCGTTGACGATCGAGGGGCGCCGGCTGGATCACGGCGTCGAATCCTGGGGATACCGGATCAAGGAACCAGACGGAGTGCGCTTTCTGCCGGAACGACTGGAGGCTGCCGGCGTTCGTGGGCGGGACATCGGGGTCCTCCAGCGACAGGGGGAGGTGTCCGTCGACGACCGTCTCGTGCGGATCGAGGACGTCAGCGAGCCCAAGCGCGGCCAGTCGGTGGCAGTCGTGATGGACACTCGGCGCTGTGCCGCGGCGGTCGAGCTCGCCCGGGACGTCGATCTGCTGCTCATCGAGTCGACCTATCTGCAGTCCGAAGCTCGAGAGGCGCGCGACCACGGCCACCTGACCGCCCGTGAGGCCGCCCAGATCGCGGTGGATGCGGGGGCAAGGCGGGTCGTGCTCTCCCACTTCTCCCAGCGATATCCCTCCGAGCAGCCCTTCTTGGAGGAGGCCGGAGCGATCCACGACGGGGTCTTCGCGGCGCGAGACGGGGAGCGATTCGCGGTCCCCCGGAGCTGACCGGGGATAGGAGTCCAGATGGACCATCCCGGACGCCTCTGCAGCGCCGCCCTTCTCACCCTCGGCCTCGCTGCGTGCCAGCCCGACGACGATGACCCTGGCACCCATCGCCCAGCGACGTCGACCCCAACCGAGACGACGACGACCACCACGACCACACTGACCACGACGGAGACCACTTCGGGCCCGCTCTCCTTCACGCGCGAGCTGGTCTTGGAGCCGAACGGCTGGATACCATCAACGGCGAATATTCGGCGAGTCGAGCTAGGAATCGCCGGACCCGCCGAGATTCTCGTCTCTGAGGCCAACTCCAGCATCCTCACCCTGCTCTCCGACTGCGACACCGGGTGTGTTGCGACCAATATCCCGCTCGAGATCGGTACAATTCCTGTGCGGACCGCCACCGCGGACTTCGATGACGACGGCGACCAGGACATCGTGCTCTCCGACATTGGCTTTCTGTGGCCGACTACCGACCTCGTCGGGCAGATCCAGCTGCTCTACAACGACGGAGGTGTGTTCACGACCGAGGTGATCTACACCGGTGTGGGCCGAATTTGCTGCGCCGAACCTGGAGATCTGGACGGCGATGGCGACCTCGATCTCGCAGTCTGCGTCTTTGGCCATCTCCAGGGCAGCCTTGGGTGGCTCGAGCGCGACGGGGTGTCGTGGACCCCGCACCAGCTCGATCCGGTTCCTGGCGCCATCCACGCTTTTCCCGAGGACATCGATCTGGATGGCGACCTCGATCTCGTCGCAGTCATCTCCCAGGAAGACGAGCAGGTCGCCGTGTACCGCAACGACGGTGCGGGGGGTTTTTCGAAGGAGATGGTGTTTGACTCCTCCGACACCTTCTACGGGATGTCCGGCTTGGAACCCGTGGATCTCGATCAGGACGGCGACGTGGACCTGGTCGTCACCCACGGCGATACCCTCGATCTGGATCTGCCTGTGCAGCTCTCTCCGGAGATGTACTACGGCTTGCTCTGGTTCGAGAACGACGGTTCTGGCGCCTTTACGAAGCACGAGATCGCCGACGCCTGGGGTGCCTACAGCGCCAAAGTGAGCGACATGGACCTCGACGGCGACCTCGACATCGTGCTCGCCGCGCTCCAGGGACCGGAGATGTGGCCGACGGTGCCTCTACGGCCGCTGCGCTGGTATGAGAACGACGGGAGTCAGGGTTTCAGCGTGCACGACATCGTCGTCTCCCCGGAGCAGCTCATCACCCTGGAGATCGCCGACGTCGATGGGGACGGGGACACCGACATCCTCGCGGGGTCGATGGAGATCAACGCCACCGGGGACACCGAGCGTCTGACGGTGCTGCGGAATCAGATCATCGAGTAGCGATTCTGGACAATAAACGCGGCGCTCGTCCGTAGATCCGGTTGAGACTCCTGAAAGATCCACCGTGTGGGGTTCACACCATGTCCGAGTATTCCATCAACAATGCTTTCTTCGCTGCCCTGGCCGCGGTCGCCGTGGTTGGCTTCTGTGGGGTGCTGGTCCAGGGTGGGCAAGCGGTGATTGTGCATGCTGCGACTCACTCTGGGAGTGCGCTGCATCCGTTTGTGATGACGCTCTTCTAGATCCCGCTGCCATCGCCATGTAGGCAGATGGCTGTCCATGGGAGGGGCGAGACGGTGCCTAGATGCCGCTGCCGAAGATCAAGTAGACGGAACCCTCGCCACCGTTTCTGAATGGCGTGCTGGTGGCGAAGTCGGCATAGCCGTCGCCATCATGGTCGCCGACCGATGCGGTCCAGCCTGCTGCGTCTCCCATCGTTTCCCCTGCGAGGGCGAAGTGGGCGTCGGGGTCGAGTTCCAGGACCCCGCCGGTTTGGCCACCGTAGACACCGTAGATCCGACCTGGCGAGTTGGGGTTGAAATGTTCCGGTGCGCCGATCACCACATCATCCCGTCCGTCTGCATCGAGGTCGCCGACACCGAGCGCGCCGCCAGCGAAATCGTCTGCGCCGCCATAGAGAACGAGGTCGGCATTGAAAACGGTGTCGGCGGGATCGATCGGGCCGAAGTGCACATAGGTCGCGCCTCCAACGAATGCGTGTGTCAGGGCAGAAGGGGCGGCCGTCATGAGGTCGATGTAGCCGTCGTTGTCGAAGTCGCCGGCTCCAAGACTGAAGCCGAGCAGGCCGAGTTCGGGCGGGAGATAGCCTACTGCACCGGTGGCGATCTGGGTATCGGCACTGGAGACCGGCTGGTCACCGGAAACCGGGCCGTTGAAGACGTCTGTTCGGCCCATGGCGAAATCGTAGCCTACAGATGCCACGGCCAAATCGTCGCAGCCGTCACCGGTGAGGTCGCGCACAAGCAGGTTCATGCCAGTACCATCATCCTCGATGTCCCCGTAGACCCGCCCGAAGGCTCCAGAGGTGTCCTGGGGGCCGGCTTGCGGTGCTAGGAGGTAGACGACTCCGCCCTCGGGGACTGCGAAGGAGGAGTCGAAGGCACCCATGGCCAGGTCCGGGATGCCGTTGAAGTCGAGGTCGCCAGCGCCAACCGCGCTCCCTGCGTCCTCATACTCCACCAAACCGTAGATGACAGCATACGCGTCTGCCAGCGTGTAGTCCCCTGACAGCCCGGTTGGGTCCGAGAACAGCGCGACCCCGCCCGTTTGCCATCCGCTTGCCGGGTTGATCAGGGCTTCATCAGGGATGGCCAGGTCGGCAACACCGTCGCCTGTGATGTCGCCGACAAGGCTGAGCCTTTCCGTACGGGACGCCGGGAAAGTTGCAGTTGGTAGCTGAAGATCTGTCAGCGGCCGGTCCGCGCCAGCGAACAGACGGACCTCTGTGGTGGTGCCCACAGCGAGGTCGTCGAAGCCGTTTGCCGTGACATCCCCAACGAATGCGAGCGGATAGCCAAGATCCTCTCCCGCCGCGCCGTCAGCGACCACCCCCCCCCATCAGGAGAGCCATTCCAAGGGGGCCGCATGGCGCGCTGCCTCCGTCACAGTTGTTGTCGATCCCATCCGCGCAAACTTCGATTGCGGCCGGATTGACCTGCGCTTGGAGGTCGTCGCAGTCCGTGGCGTCACCCACGAAACCACTCGGCGCGGCGCATGCCTCGGTGGTGGAGTCGGGGTCGCCGTAGCCGTCAAGGTCAGAGTCGGCGTACCAGGTGTACTGCTGCACGTCGGTGTTGTCGTCTTCGCAGTCGCCAGGTGTCGGCACATAGCCAACCGGCTGAGAACAGGCCTCGATACTCTCATCTTCGGTGCCGATTCCGTCGGTGTCGGCGTCTCGATACCAGGTCAGGACTTCGGCGTCGTCGTCGATCACACCGTCACAGTCCTGATCGAAGCCATCGCAGAGGTCCTCGACCGCCGGGTTGATCGAAGGGTCGTCGGGGTCGCAGTCGCCGGGATCGGCGGTGTAGCCGGAGGGCTGTGAGCATCCTGTGGTCGTCTCACTCTCGACGCCCCAGCCGTCGCCGTCCTCGTCTAGATACCAGGTTGGAGCGCCTGGGCCGTCGTCGTCGATGACGCCATTGCAGTCGTTGTCGACGCCGTCGCCGCAGACTTCTTTGGCGTTGGGGTTGACGTTGGGGTCCTCGTTGTCGCAGTCGGGGCCGCCGAGCTCGGAGGGGTGGAAGCCGTCTCCGTCGCGGTCGGCGGCGAGGCGAAGTTCCTCATCTGAGACGAAACAGGCGGCCAGCATCAGATAGACCCAAGGGGCGGTTCGAGTCATTGCTTGGCCTCCAGGCAATGCCTAACCCGGAACGGGGTCAACAGCCGTCAGTATTCGCCTGGATGCCGGGATTCCCAGGGTCACCGCTGCTAGCCCCGCCGGCGCCGCCGGGCCCGATCGCGAAGACGACGCCGGTCTCGGTGAATGTCGAGGCATCACGGCACACAACGCCGATAGATGCGCCGCCGCCGCCGCCGCCGCCGTGTCCCCCGGCGCCGCCCTGCCCGCCATTGCCCCCGGTCCCGCCATCGCCTGACCTCTCACTGATGATGCTGGTCTCGCCGGTGCCGCCTGTCTTGCCGAGGCCTCCAGCGCCTCCAGCGCCTCCAGCGCCTCCGGCGCCTCCAGCGCCTCCCTGCCCGGTCTCGACGTTTCCGTCGTTCATGATCAATGAGGAGCCGTTGACAAGGACTACCCCGACACTGGCTCCACCTCCAGTCCCGCCAGTTCCGCCGTCGCCTCCGCAGCCCCCACCGCCACCAGCGCCACCACCACCGCCATAGGTGTCGCAGTTGAGGTTGGTCCATCCGCCACCTGCGCCTCCGCCTGCGCCTCCGCCTCCGCCACCGACGTCGCCGATTCCGCCCATAAGTCCGGCAGCACCAGCGTATCCGCCTCCTGTGAGAGTCCCGATCCCTGCTCCCCCAGTGCCATTGGTGCCCGCGCTACCCTGCGCGCCAGGACTTCCTACCAGGCCATCGTCGCCATTGTTGTTGCCACCCGCGCCACCGGCTCCGGCGCCGGCTCCTGTTCCTGCGCTGCCAGCGCCGCCAGATCCGCCGTCGATGCCCGGGACGCCCCCGGTGCCTCCGTTGTTTCCGCCGGTGCACGCCGTCCCGCCAGTGCCACCTTGAGGCTGGCTGCAGCAGCTGCATCCGCACAGCCAATCTCCACAACAACCACCGTTCTCACAACCGTTTCCGGCGTTACCACCCTGGTTTCCGCCGCCGGTCACGCTGGGCGTCGATCCAGCCGAACCTGCTCCGGCATTGCTCGCAGTCACCACACAGGCGTTCAGCGTCAAACCCTGGCTGTTGTCCAACCATAGCGCCACCGACGGTTGGCCGGTGTTTGCAGTGGGAGCACCACCCAACTCGATCTGCTGCCACTCGGTCTGGGCGCTCCAATTGCGGAGCCACTTTCCAGCTGCTGGGAGCGAGATGACAGGCATCACCGCGCCGCTGCGCTGCCACCCGGTGGCTTCCTCGTAGCCACCGGCGATGTTCTTGCCCTGAACGAAGTCGCCGGTCAGCTGAATGGTGCCTTCGGACACCAGAATCCAGCTGCGCCCACTGCTCTGGGCCGCAGTGATCGCAGCATCGAGACTGAAGACCTCGGAACCGATGGACAGGCCGTTGTTGCCGTTGTTGCCCGTGATCGGGTCAACAAAAACGGAGTTGTTCAGGTCGCCGTCGATGCCATCGCAGTTGCTGTCGACGTACATCAAGTCGGGATCATCGTTGGATCCCGGATTCACGTTCGCGTCCGTGTCGTCGCAGTCCCCATCGAGAAGCGGCCCACACCCCGGATTGTCCGACCCCGCACAAGGCCCGACCTCGCAATAGCAGTCCCCATCGTCGTCGTAGGCCTCGCCACCGTTGTCGATGGCCCCGTCGCAGTCGTTGTCGATGCCGTCCGCGAGCTCCGGCGCCCCCAGGAACGTAAACGCGTCGTCGTCGTCGCAGTCGTCTACCGGGAAGTCGCCGTAGGTGTAGTTCACGCACAGCTCGTCGATGTGCCCGTCGTTGTCGACGTCCTTGTCGTCGATGCCGTCGAAGGGCGGGACCAAGTACGGGTCTGCGGTGCAGTCGTCGTCCAGCGCGTTGCCGCAGATCTCGTCGGCGTCGGGGTTGATGTAGATGTCCGCGTCGTCACAGTCGCCCTGATTCGGCGTCCAACCGTCTCCATCGAGATCGGCGTCGCCGGGATCGACGATGACCAGGAGGACCTCTGCGACTCCAATGCCGCCTGCGGAGTCCTCTACGGAGAGCTCGACGACGTAGTTGCCCTCCTCGGTGGGCGTCCAAGCCGAGGTCGTGACGCCGTTTGCCGACGGTGGACCCTCGTAGGTGATCTCGGTGTCGGTGGTGCCATTTGGGGTGACGGACCAGGTCGTGAACAGCTCGATGGCGTCTTCCTGGGAGTCGGACACGGTGCCGATGAAGTCGACCTCGATCCCTGGCCAGCTCTCTTGGAAGTTGATGGGCTCGGTGATCTCGGCGACGGGATCCTGAGCGGAGGCGCCGATGCTAACGGTGATGGTGTCGGTGCCGGCCAGACCGGCTGTGTCGGTCGCGCTCAAGGTGATGGAGTGAACGCCTGGAGAGAGCACGCCGGCGACCCGGCTGGTGCCGTTTGCGTCGGGTGCGGCAAGCTCGGGTGTGGAGAGCTCGCCGTCGAGAGACGAGACCCAGTTCACGAGCACGACATCGGAGATTCCGTCTTGATCGGCGATGTTGCCCTGGAAGTCGATCGTCTCGAACTCCCCGTACACAGAGGTGTCGGCGGGCGCGACGATGGAGACCACTGGCTCGGTGGCGTTCTTCACGGGAGCCTGAAAATCGTTGCTACAACCTGCAAAAATCAAGAACGGAATCAAACAACGGACGCGCATCGCACCCCTCCAGAGGGTTCTACATCAGGAGAGGATACCTGAATTGCCCCTCAGTCTGTTGTCAATCTGCTGGCGTTTCCTGAGTTGCCCGTGGGAGGCTCGACCCGGGACTGCGGCAACAATGCGCTCTCTGGGGGGCTCCTCCCGTCTGTGAGGAGGTCTGGACACCGGTCGCAGGCTTGGGGGGAGGCATGAAAGCAGATCGCTTCGAATCTCCCGGAGTCCGCAGGGCGGAGCGGGCGATCGAGTCGAGATCCGGGGCCGACTGGGGTAGAGTCGCCGCGGAGAGGCGAGTGGGTCAAGAGTCCGTACTGTTCATACCCCTGGGTCGCTGGGCGATCTCGCAGGTCGAGTACGTCCTGGACCTGTTCAAGTTCCTAGTGCGCACGCTGGCTCAGATCGGTCGCAAGGAAGGCACGGATGTCGTCCGAAAGACGACGATGTACCAGATTTATTTCACTGGCGTGGACGCAGCCTGGGTCGTGAGTGGCCTCGCGGTCATCCTCGGCGGGCTGATCATCTGGCAGTCCCTCAGCCTGCTGGCCATCACCACCAATGAGGAGTTCCTCGGCAAAGTCATGGAGCTCGTGGTGATCAGGGAGCTGGGGCCAATCATGACGGCATTCATCGTCATCGGTCGGTCGGCGTCGTCCATCACTGTCGAGCTTGGGAATATGGTCGTGGATCGCGAGGTCCAGCTCCTGCGTTCCATGGGGATTTCGCCGCACCGCTACCTGGTCCTGCCGCGCATGCTGGGAGTCACCAGCGCCATCTTCTGCCTGTGTCTGATCTTCGACTTTGTGGCCGTGCTCGGGGGTTTTGTGGTGGCTCGGTTGGCGATCAGCATGCCCTTCTGGTCCTATCTGAACATCGTCGCCGCCAACCTGACACTGACCGATATCGCTGTTTCGGGGTTGAAAACCGCTGTCTTCGGCGTCATCATCGCCACCGTGAGCACCTACCAGGGACTGACTGTCCAGCATGCAGTGACCGAGGTGCCCCAGGCCACGCGGCGGTGCGTGATTCACAGCCTGGTCATGCTCCTCATCGCCGACGTCGTCATGGCGTTTGTCTTCTTTGGACTGATATAATGAGCCTCGCCGTACGGTTGACGGGCGTCTCGAAGCCTCCGCTCCGCGATGTGAGCTTCGAGGTGGAGCACGGCGAGACGGTCATCCTGTCGGGACCCCGTGGCACGGGAAAGCACCTCATCCTGGAGCTGATCCTCGGTCTCCAGAACCCGGAGTCGGGGACCGTCGAGGTCATGGGAAAAGACCTGGCGAACCTGCACCACCTGGAGCGACGCAGGCTGCGGATCCCGGTCGCCCTCGTACCTGTTGAAGGGCCCTTGCTGTCCAATTTGTCTGTCTTCGACAACGTGGCGCTGCCGCTGCGCTACCATCTGGACCTGGCCGCAAACGAGGTGGACACGCGGGTGAGGAGCGTCCTGGCAAAGATGGGTTTGGAGGAGCTGGGGCCGGTGCGTCCTTGGCAGCTCTCGATCTCCCAGCGCCGGCTGGCATCCCTCGCGCGCGCCCGTCTCATGCGGCCGCAGCTCCTGCTTCTGGAGGACGTGTTTGTAGGGATGGGGGATGCCGAGTCCGACCTCGTCTCAGCAACCGTCAGCGAGATGGTCAGCGGCGGGTGCGCGACGATTTTGACGACGCACGGGACACGCCTGGAGACGTTCTACGACGGCCGGCTGCTGAAGCTCCCCGATGTCCGCGTCGTGCCTCTGGGTGGCGCATGAGTTTTCGAGACAAGTACCTCGAGTCGATCGTGGGTGGGTTCATCGCCAGCGTGTTGGTGGCGTTCATCCTGGCGGCCCTCTACAGTGCCTCCGGGGGCGGTTGGTTCACGCCAAAGGTCAGCTACAAGCTGGTTTTGGAAGAGGGGATCGGCCTGGAGCCTGGCGTTCCGGTGACGATCTCGGGCATGGAGGTTGGCGCGGTCAAGTCGGTGACGCTCACGGAGGCTCGTCAGGTCGAGCTCGTGCTTTCGGTCCAGCGAGCGTACTCCCATCACGTCTACCAGAACTCGGTCGGGAACGCGACGATGAGCCTGGGCGGCAAGGTCGTGAAGATCGAGGATGGAACGCCTGGTTCCGCACTCCTTGCCGACGGCGGGACGTTGAAGACCGGCACCAACTTCGACGTCTTCCTGGCCTTGGAGCGCATGGATCTCGTCGGCAACCTCCAGCGGCTGGAGTCCATCCTCGAGGACATCAACGACCTCGCCGAGCAGATCCATGTCGGCGACGGACGGCTTCCAGAGACCATCGAGGGCCTGCTGGTGCTCGTCGAGGACATGCAAGAGGGGAAGGGGACGATTGGCCGCTTGCTCAAGGATGATGCCGTTATCGACGACGTGATGGTCACGATCAAGACCATCGATCACATGGCAAAATCCGTGGAGTCTGCCTCCAAGGAACTCACCGTCACCGCGACGGAGATCAACAACGCGAGTGGCTCGGTGGTGACGATGGCGGGCGACGTCGGGGTGGTTTCCGAGAAGCTTGGAAAGACCGCGGATACTCTCGATGGTGCGACGCAGAAGTTGGCGGTCTCCCTCGACCACCTGAACGGCTCGCTGGTGGAGCTCGAGAAGACGATGAGGGCGATCCAGAAGCTGCCGCTCATCAAGGGCCAGATCAAGAAGGAAGAGCAGAACAAATAGCGGGGTCAGGTCTTGAACTGCAGTTTCTCGCCCGCCGAAAGTAGGCGAGGGACGGTGATATCTAGAGGGGTCAGGTCTTGAATAGCAGTTCCGGGACCGGCTGAACCTCCGCTTCAGCGCCGAGTGGGTGCTTCGCTAGACCAACCTCGGAATCTCGAGAGTCGCTGGGCCGCGGAGAGGCGGGCCCCAAACTGTTGTTCAAGACCTGACCCCGCTGCTGATGCAGCTTGGACGCGAGATATGGGTCGGTCGCTAACTGTTGTTCAAGACCTGACCCCGCTATTCCGCTATTCCTTCGGCTCGTCGGGAGGCGGTGGCGGCATGGGCAGGCCAAGGCGGTGATCCCGAGCCTCCTCGACGTAGCGACGCGCCCAGGAACGGGTAGGGTCGATGGAGACACAGGCACTGAACGCTGCAAACGCCGCCTCCCAGTCCTCCGCGGCCCGAGCGACCTTGCCCTCTGCGTAGAGCCGGTCGGCGTGGGGCTTCCGGACACGCAAGTACGTAGCCTCGCGGTGATCCCAGCCGCGGGCCTTGGTCAGGAGTCCGATGGCCTCGTCGGGTCTGGCCTCGGCGGCTCGGGACCAGCAGGCCGAGAACGCCGCCGACATCTCCTGGAGGTGGACTTGCCTGTAGCTCTCGTGGAGGGGCACGTGCCTGCGGGCCAGGATCCACTGGGCCTCCGCCTCGTCGCAATCACCTTTCTTCGCCGACTCCAGAGCGGCATTGCGGTCCGCCTCGGCGTAGTCGTCCACCTCTTCCTTGCCGATGATCACCACTGCACCGGGGAATCGAATCTCGCCCTTTGCGAAGCGCGCTGGGGTGTCCTCGAGCCCACCAATCACGGATCCTGGTGCAACGGCCAGATCTCCAAAGCGGCCGCCGGCCAGGATCACTCCGCCCCGAGAACCCCGGAGCGAGAATCCGAGATCATAGGTTCCCTCTGGGAGATCCGGCAGGAGGTTGATGCCGTAGCGCCCGACGAAGATGTCGCCTTCCTTCCAGTGATGGCTGGCATAGACCGGGTATCCCTGCATCGTGTAGCCCATGGGCAGGTCCCAGGAGCCGAGCAGTCCCTCGCCGTTGGACAGCGTCATGGTGACGAAGAACTCCTCCTTCTCCTTCCTGGGGCGCGTTCTCCAGGCCGTCTCGACGAACAACGCACGTCCGCGGCCGACTTCTGGGCTCGGGATGTCCCAGCCCACCAGCTCGATGCCGTCTCCGAAGAGAACGGTTCGATCCTCGGGCCCGTCCCAGTCGGGCTTCACGAACATGTCCTTGCGAGCCCACATACCGCCGTGCCAGTAGTCGCCCTGTCGGTATCCCTTGTAGAGGATGTAGGTGTCCTGCCAGTGCGGGTAGCTCTGGAACTTGCTGATCCCCGCCCAACGCAGATGCACATGGGCAAAGTGCGGGTTCTTCTCGCCGAATATGTACTCTTCGATGAAGGGGCGATCCCAGTAGGTGTGGTGGGCGACGGGCGTGTTGATGAGGCCCGCCATGTCGATCATCTCCATGTCCGACCAGTACATGTGAGCGCCCATGTCCATGTCCAGCGTACGGACTTGTTCGTCGAGAAACACCTTTCGCGCTAGCTTTTCTTTGTGTTTGACGCGCTGATGGATCATGCCGGGCCAGTCGTCGGGAAAGTTCTCGAACCAGATTGAGAAGTTCAGGTTCGGTGGAACCCACAGGCAGACCAGCAGCGAGGTGACCAACCAGCCCGCCGTGCCCCAGCGTGGTTGTTCGAGCTTGCGGGCCACAAATCGCGCGACCTCGTCGATACCGATGCACAGCAGGATGGCCTGAGTCGGCGCGAGCATGGAGAACCAGCGCAGTCCCTTCATCCAGTCTCCGTCCGCGAAGACCTGGAAGAACAAGCTGGTGAGGGCCATGGTGTAGATCAAGAGCCGGGCACGCCATCCTGGGCGTCCTACGACCATGAACGGCACGCCGACCAGGAACAGGATCAGGACGCCGACCCTGAACCGGAGCCAGGGAATGAAGGTGTCGGGGTTGTCCATAGCGATGAGGTGGGGCCAGAACCAGCTGTCGCGGATGGATTCTGGGCCGGGAACCATCAACATCGCGGTGCCGATCGCGATGATGCCCAGCGCCCAAGCCGCACGTTTGCCCTTGGTTCCCGCCATGGCGAAGACGAACAGCGGCAAGAGGAACCCGGTCCACGTGACCTGGGAGTAAGTGCTGACCTGCTTCCACCCCCGGCCATACCACTTGTGCATGTTGCTCCAGGTCTCGCGGGTCGCGGTCTTGGCGTAGAAGGTGCTGGGTAGGGGCCAGGCGAAGTACCAGGTTCGGATGGCGATGAACGCCAGATAGGGGGTCCAGAAGGTGAGCAACCAGAGGATCGTGGGTTTGAAGCCGCGGCCGGCACGCAGGGTGAAGACCATCGCGAAGAAACCGCCGATCGCGGCGTACAACAGCCCGTCTGGCCGCGTCAGTGCCAGGAGCAGGAAGGCCACCGCGGACCAGGGATAGCGGGCGGACTTCTGTTCCTGGAGGACGAGGTAGCTACCGGTGAGGATGAGCAGGTTGTAGAGGGAGTTCTCGAGGGCCGAGGCACTCCAGATCGCGTGGTGGGCACTGAAGGCCAGGATGAGCGGGGCGGCGAGAGGCGCTGGGCTCTCGTCGTCTGGCATGGCCTCTCGCGCGAGGAGCCAGGCCATCGGTAGGCACGCCGCCCCAAAGATCGCCGCCATGATCTTCGAGGAGGCAAAGGGATCGATGCCGATGGCGTACCAGATGGCGATCAACACCATCCACAGTGGGTTGCTGTAGCCCTCGACGCGCTCCGCACCCGGGAAGGGCACCAGCCCCTCTCCATTGACCCAGTACTTAGCGAAAGAGAAGGTTATTGCGGCATCTTCGATGTACCACTGGTAGAACCACAGCTGGTGCAGCAGATGGATCACCACCGCGATGATCAGGACTGTGGCGTGCAGACGCTGGATTTTGAGCCGCGATCCGAACGTCATTCCTCAGATTGCCTTCATGCCCGCACCCATTCTAGCCCGTTAATGGGGCCGGGATGCGCGACCGCTTGATTCAGTTGGTGGATTTGCTCCCTGCGATAGCGGCCTTCGCGTTGTTGGGCAACCTCGTCCTGCTGTGGGCGGTGCGGATTCCCTATCCCTACGATCTGGAGTGGATGGAGGGCGGAATGCTCGCCCACGCCTGGCGCCTCCAGGAGGGACTCGGGATCTACGTCACGCCCGGCCCGGACTTCATCCCCTTCGTCTATCCACCGGGCTATGCGTCGGTGGTCGCATTGTTTGGCAAGATATTCGGGCTGAACTACCCAATGGCCAGGATCATCGCCCTGCTCGGCGCCCTCTGTGCGGCCCTGGCGTTGGTGTATGGCGTGGCTCGACAGACGGGTTCGGTTCGAATGGGAGCGGTCGCGGCGATGGTCTTCCTGGGCGCCTATCCGGCGTCGGGAGCCTTCTATGACCTGATTCGCCCCGACGGGCTGTATGTAGCTCTCCTCGCTTGGGCGCTGGTCTTCGGGGCCGAGAAGCGACGAGGTGCATTGGCTGCAAGCGGCATGCTCCTCGCGGCGGCCTTCTTGATGAAACACAACGCCGCCGTCTTTGGTCTGCCGATGGTCCTCGGCATCGGGCTCCGAGATGGGTGGAGGAGCGCGGTCAGGTTCGCGCTCTGGGCGGCACTACCGGCGGTCGTCATGACGGCCTACCTCCAGTGGGGTTCGGGAGGGCACTTCCTGACCTATCTGCTCGAGGTGCCGACCTCGCATCCGAGGATCTGGTCTCGCGTGTTGCCCGGCATGTTCCGCGACATCGGGACCGCGCTGCCCGTCGCCATGGGCACGCTGGGATTATGGGCGATCTTGGCCCACAACAAGAAGGTGAGCCAGCTGCCAGAGGCGGTGATGATCGCCGTACCCGTAGCGGTTGGGGTCGCCTGGGCTTGGTACGGCTCCACCCTGGGAACGCCCAGCGCGAACACTTTTCACGTGCCCTCCTCCTTTGCATTCTGGGCATTCGGAGCCGCGCTCACGTCGATCACGCTGTACGGGGTACTCGACGCCAAGCCGTCTTGGCAGTGGGTCTACGGTTGCGGCGTCTTTGTGGCTGGCCTGGTCGTCGCGGCCCTCATGCGTGCCCACAACGGCGGATTCCTGAACGTCTACATGAACCTGCATTGGCTCATCGCCTTGGGCTTCGGCCTGGTGCTCGCGCAGTGGCGGCTCGACTCGCAGCGGGCCTGGGTCGTGGTCGCGACTGCGCTAATCGCGACGTTGCAGCTGGCTTGGCAGGTCGGCAGGCTCAATGTGGGCAAGCTCTCTCCGACCGTCGCCGACCGGCTGGCTGGGGACGCCTTTGTCGAGGCCGCCAGGGGCTCCGACGGCCTGGTGCTGTCGCCATTTGCCTCCTGGATCCCCATGTATGCCGACAAGCCGCCCT
>PJEL010003064.1_pt1 | contig 14650 bp, 13 predicted proteins | sample 1853271 | NCBI WGS metagenome assembly PJEL01 (sample SAMN08108733, study PRJNA415343) | Invertebrate metagenome, whole genome shotgun sequencing project. | host: Globobulimina | place: Sweden: Gullmar Fjord | collected 2015-08 | reverse complement strand
GTGTCATCAACAGTAAGTGCTAGATCAGCTTTTGGCCAAGGGCTATCTGCCAGTAATGTTTTGCCCCCCAGCATATGCCATAGCTCTTCTGCCAAATGAGGCATCATCGGGCCAATCAGGTGTGTCATAGTTTCCATGGATTCGCGAAGTGCCCAAGTATCACCGGGGTTGTTACCCGGTTTAAAATCACCAAGAGCCTTCATAAATTCATAGATACGGGCGATAGCATTGTTGAAATGCAATTTTTCGATATTGTCCGTAACTTGAAGAACAGTTTTATGAGCTTCTTTACGTAATGCAAAAGCAGCGCTTGAAAACTCTTTTGGCTGCTCTGCAGAATTATCACAGGCTTTGTCAATATTTTCAAAGACATAGCGATAAAGCCGCTGTTTGAACCGCCATGCCCCTGTTGCGCCAGAATCTGTCCATTCCATATCGCGATCAGGTGGGCTATCAGACAATACAAACCACCGCGCGGCATCAGCGCCAAATTTGTCGATAATTTCGCCCGGATCCACAACATTCTTTTTGGATTTGGACATTTTTTCAACGCCGCCAATGGTCACCGGTTCGCCGGTTTCCACATGTACCGGATCTCCGGCATCGTTGCGAACCACTTCTTCAGGCAGTAACCATGCACCGTCTTTGGAACGGTATGTTTCATGGGTCACCATTCCTTGTGTGAATAACCCTTTAAAGGGCTCGTCAAAATTCACGGCACCCGTTATTTTCATCGCACGGGAGAAGAAGCGGGAATAAAGGAGATGCAGGATAGCATGCTCAATCCCGCCAATATACTGATCAACAGGAAGCCAATAATCTACCGCATCATTGTTCACCGGTGTTTCATCTCTTGGTGCGCAGAAACGTGCAAAATACCATGAAGAATCAACGAATGTGTCCATTGTATCGGTTTCACGGATTGCCTTATTACCGCATGAAGGACAATTTGTATGTTTCCAGGTTGGATGATGATCTAATGGATTGCCCGGCTTGTCGAAAGTCACATCCTCTGGCAATACAATCGGAAGGTTTTCCTTCTTTTCAGGAACCGTACCGCAAGTATCACAATGAACTACAGGAATAGGGCAGCCCCAGTAGCGTTGGCGGGAGAGACCCCAATCGCGCAGGCGATAGTTTGTTGTTGCAGTTCCGATATTTTTGTCTTCAAGACGCCCAATAATGGATTTTTTCGCATCTTCAGAAGATAAGCCATTGAGAAAATCGGAATTCATCATATGCCCTGGGCCGGTGTAACACGTATCACCGATAGGATCCTGTTCGCCGTCTCCATCCTTCACAACACGGATGACTTCGAGGTTATATTTACGCGCAAAATCAAGATCCCGTTGGTCATGACCAGGGCAGGCAAAGAGAGCACCGGTGCCATAATCCATCAGAACAAAATTAGCCACATAGATGGGAAGTGTTTTACCTTCAATCAACGGATGATCACAGGTTAGCCCCGTATCAACACCTTTTTTTTCTGCTTTTTCAATGGCTTCTTCGCTGGTCCCCATGCGGTGACATTCGGCGACAAAATCTGCAATGGCAGAATTTTCTTTTGCCATTTTTTGAGCCAATGGATGGTCAGCAGACACTGCCATAAAGCTGGCGCCAAACAATGTATCCGGACGAGTAGTGTAAATTTCCAGCTTTTCGTCCTGGCCCGTGATCTGGAAATGAACATGGGCGCCTTGTGACTTACCTATCCAGTTTTCCTGCATCAGGCGAACCCGTTCAGGCCAGCGATCTAGTGTCTCCAGGCCATCCAGCAATTCCTGGCTATAGTCGGAAATACGGAACATCCACTGATCAAGTTTGCGTTTTTCAACGAGAGCGCCCGAGCGCCAACCACGGCCGTCAATAACTTGCTCATTGGCCAGAACCGTCATGTCAACTGGATCCCAGTTCACCCAGGTTTCCTTGCGGTAAACCAGTTCTTTGTCCAGGAAATCCAGGAACAATTCCTGTTGTTTGCCATAATATCCCGGATGGCAGGTGGCAAGTTCCTTGCTCCAATCCAACGATAGCCCCATGCTTTTGAGCTCTTTGCGCATATTGGCAATATTGGCGTAGGTCCATTCGGCCGGATGAACGTTTTTATCACGTGCCGCATTTTCTGCGGGCAGACCAAAAGCGTCCCAACCCATGGGATGGAGAACGTTAAACCCTTGGGCGCGTTTATATCGGGCGACAACATCGCCCATCGTGTAATTTCTCACATGACCGATATGGATATTCCCGGACGGATAGGGAAACATCTCAAGCACATAGTATTTTGGACGCGAGGGATCAGCCTCAGCCTCGAAAGTTTTTTTATCTTCCCAAACAGCTTGCCACCTGGCTTCAACTTCTCTTGCGTTATAGCGGGACATAATTTCCTGGTCCGTCTTAATATAAGTGTGTTCAAAGTGATTTAAGGGCGCAGTTAGTTAAACTACAACGCCGCAAACCACGGTGATAGATTTGTCAGTTCAATCGGAATGGCCGTTGATCGAAGATTAGTTATCACCTTCTCTAGCAATACGAAGTTCGCGTGCTCTAGTCAGTATCGCATTCTCGAGGTTTATAACTGTTTTTGGTGTTAATTCTACGGGAACCCAGTTGCTTGTTGTATCCAGGTTTTGCTTAAAAGCGGAAACCCGAAGGCCGTCAGCGCGCAAACGTCGGTCCAAAATATAGACTGTAACCTTAAAGCGTTCCCCGGGAGATTCCGGAGGGGTATACCAATCAGTGATAATAACACCGCCAAACGGATCAGCTGAGGTTAGAGGCATAAAGGAGAGTGTGTCCAGGGATGCTCGCCACAGATACCCATTGACACCGATACCGCCGCCGCCTTGACCTTCTTCCAACCCTTTATTGCCGCCAAATAGGCCACCGTCTCCAAAAATAGTCTCACGTTTATCTGCATCACCAGTGTCACGAACACCGCCTTCTGGTGAACTTTCTGGAAAACTGGATTTTGAAGCAAGGTTGCTCTCACATGCAGCCAACAGAAGTGACACACATATTACCAAAAGCGTTTTTACCGGACGATCAGTGAATGACATTAAAAATATTCCTATAAGCGCCATATTCCAATATGCGATCTAGCATCTGAAATTGTGCGGCCAATTGCGTTGTAGCAGTTTAAAGCAGCTTGGGTGCTGGTACAATATGGGAAAGCGATTTTTAAGGGCGGAATCAGGTTTCTTTGATTTATTACAGCTTTTATCCAACTTTGATGAGTCACCCAATTGCATATTATTAAGCCTTTGAAGCAACGCAAAAGTTTGCTGAGGAACGCGTGATGTGACTTTTTGAGCACAGTTCGATCAAATGTGGATTTAACTCAAGGTCCTAACGCTTGACCAGAACCCCCCTAAAGTCTTTTACTCATCCTCGGCTAACGGGGCCATCGTGCCTTGCGTCGTTTTTAACTCTATTTTCTCTAGCTTTTTACTAAGCAGAGGGGAGACAAAATGAAAAAATTTATCCTAGGCACAACAGCATTGATCGCTGTCAGTGCTCTCACAGCTGGTGTTGCATCCGCTGCCGAAGAAGCTAAGCCAATTAAACTTGGTCTTTCAGGTTACCTGCAAACTTCATTTGTTGTAGCTGATTATGATTCAGGTGATCAGAATCCTACAGACATCCGTCATGAAGGCGAAGTTCACTTCACTGGTAAAACTACACTGGACAACGGTCTTACATTCGGTGTGAACATCCAGCTCGAAGCTCGCGAATCTGGCGACCAAGTCGACGAAACTTTCATGTGGGTTGCCGGTTCTTTCGGTCGCATCAACATGGGTTCTGAAAACTCTGCTTCTTACCTGATGCATTATGGATCACCATCTGCAACTACATGGGCATGGAGCTTGAATTCATCAAATGCTAATGCTTCTGGCATGCCTGGTGGATCAACATACACAACAGACATCTCCGATGCTGATAAGATCACTTATTTCACACCTCGTTTCTCTGGTTTCCAGCTTGGTGCGTCTTTCACACCTGACTCAGACAGCGAAACAGCCGGTGCTAAAGTTTACCTAGCAATCGCTGACGAAGGAACAGCTGACGAAGGCTATTCACTGGGTGCCAACTATGTGAGCTCTTTCAACGATGTTAGCGTTGCTGCTTCCATCGGTTATGAAGGAATTACACGTTCTACTGGTGAAGATTCAGGTGAATTCTCAATTGGTACACAAATCGGTTTCTCCGGCTTTAAAGTAGGCGCTGCATACAAATACGGTGAAGACCAGGGCGGTGTTGACGATGCGGAAACACATGATTGGAACGCAGGCGTAACATACGGAATGGGTCCTTGGACTGTTGGTTTCCAGTATGGTGGTGCTGCACTTGAAGACGCTGCCGGCGACGGCGAACGTCACGCATTCCAGGTCGGTGGTTCTTATATCCTTGGCCCAGGAATCACAGCTTTCGGTGGCGTCCAGTATTGGGATGCTGACGACGACTATGTTGCTTCAGTTGGTAGTGCAACAGGCGAAGATGCAATCGTACTCTTCGTTGGTACATTCATCGGATTCTAATCTGAAGTTTGTTAAGACCTATTTGATTAAGGGGTGGACATTGTCTGCCCCTTTTTCTTTTTGAGGGTTGATTGTAAGGGCCTTCACCTTCTACATTTGCCAGATTCATACTAGTATAGGCGTGATCAATATGGGCGGCATTATTTGGTTGGCATCCTACCCCAAATCGGGAAATACTTGGATGCGCTCCTTCCTTCACAATCTCATCCTCAATAAACCGGAAACAGTTCATATTAATGAACTTGCTCAATATACTTATGGCGATAGTCAGAAATATTGGTATGAACGTGCTGTAGGAGGTTCTTTGGACGGGTTAACTCCAGAGCAGGTTATGAAGCTTACGCCAAGAGCACAGCGGTTGATGACGGCCTCCAGAAAAGACTCAGTTTTTGTAAAAACGCATAACAAATTGGCATTGAATTGGGGAGTTCCTTATATAACAGCTGAAGAAACTGTTGGTGCGATCTTTATGATCCGCAACCCGCTGGATGTGGTGATTAGTCTGGCGCATCACTATGGTTTTTCACTGGATAAAGCGGTTGATTTTATGAATAATCCGGAAGCTGAAACACCGGAAGATGAACTGAAGTTGGCCCAGGCCTATGGAACATGGTCAGATCACACCAGCAGCTGGGAAAAATTTAATCCAGAATATATCCATAAAGTGAGATACGAGGATATGCTGTTGAAACCGGCTAAGACATTTGGGGCTGTTGCTAAGTTCTTAAGGTTGCCAGTAACGAAAAACCGATTGAATAAGGCAATTAAACAAAGCTCTTTTAAAACCCTACAACAGCAAGAAATTAAAGATGGGTTTCTGGAAGGTTCAGTGAAAAGTGACCGCTTTTTTCGCTCCGGCAAGGCAGGTCAATGGAAATCTGTTTTATCAGATGAACAAGTGACGCGCATTGTTGATGCGCATCATGATCAAATGGGAAAGTACGGATATCTTCCGAAGTAGAAGAGGGTTTCAATAAAATGGGGAAAATTGTCTGGTTGGCTTCCTATCCAAAATCTGGGAATACCTGGCTTCGAATGCTTTTGAACAACTACTTTTGGGGAAAAGAAGAAAAACAGGACCTCAATCGTTTGGATTTAACAACTTACGGCGGATCAAGCAAAAGTAGTTATCGGCAAGTAACCTCTTTGAATGTGGATACTCTTTCGGATCAAGACATCATGGGACTTACACCAAGTGCTCATGCATATATTGCTTCGAAACAGGACGGATTGGTTTTTGTCAAAACCCATAATATATTGTCTACTTATTTTGATATCCCCCTGATAACACCGGAAGTTACGCAAGGGGTGCTTTATGTCATCCGAAACCCCCTCGATACAGTTCTTTCTGTGGCCGACCATTATGGGCTGGATCTAGACCGAGCAATTAATTTCATCAACAATGTAAATGGTAGTACAGCACCGAATGAGACAATGGTGAGGCAGATTTTCAGCTCCTGGACAAAAAATGTGGAGCATTGGACACTAGACCCTAGGCTTCCTGTATTGGCGATCCGGTATGAAGACCTTCATGCTCAACCACTGGAAACTTTTACAAATGTCATAAAATTTCTCCATCAGGAACCGGATGTAAAGCTGATCGCGAGAGCGGTTAAGCAATCTTCATTCAAGTCTTTGAAAAATATGGAAAAAAGAGATGGGTTTGACGAAAAATCCCGGCATAGCAAAGCCTTCTTCAGATCTGGTAAAACCGGACAATGGAAAGCAAAACTTTCAAAAGATCAAATTGATAAAGTTGTGCAAGGGAACTACGTGCAAATGAAACGGTTTGGGTATCTACCGACTGGATACTAGATCACTCTTCTCAAATCTCTTGTTTTCCAAAGATGAAATAGCGCCAAAACCATTAAACCCAATGGAGGCGAGCTGTCGCCAATTTTGAGGTGTAATGCCCCCCAATGCATATACTGGCAACGGGCTGCGTTTTCTTATCAGGGCGGCCGGCATTAATCCAAGGCCAGATTGCCCTAAATGACTGTTCGTTGGAAAAACCGGAGAGAGGAAAGCAACAGTTGCTCCCATTTTTGCGGCTAGATGGAGTGACTTTTCGGAATGACAAGTGGCGGTAAAGACTAGCTTTGGAAATCGCTTTTTCATCAGTGGAATTTGAGGGATGAGATATTCAGCGATGTGACATCCGATGCTTTGTGTTCTGTGCGCAAGATCGGGTGATTGGGCGATAATTAGAGGTATTTCTCTGTTTATGCATATTTTCGAGAGTAATGAAGCTGTTTTTACGCGGTTTTCATCATTATAGTGGCGAAAGATAATGCCACAACCGGAGGGAAGCTCTTTCGCTACTCGCATCGGATCAGCGCCGCGCTGCTCATCGGTAAAATAAATGGCCTGGGGTAATATCATCCGGAGACGCTATCATTTAACGCAATGCTGCTTCAAAAGGTTTTTTTATTACGCTTCTTCTGTTATCAGCTACCCACCCTATGTTTGCCATTGAAAAGGCGGAAAAATGACGAATATTGCTGCGAACCTCAAGGATATTCAGGCTTCAATAGAAAAGTCTGCCAAAAAATGGCAACAAGAAGTTGAAGGAATTACACTGGTTGCTGTTTCTAAAAAACAGCCGCTGGAAAGAGTTGTTGCTGCACTGGATGTAGGTCAGCGGGTTTTTGGCGAAAATCGCGTACAGGAAGCACAGAATAAGTGGCCAGAGCTGAAAGAGAAATATAGTGGAGTTGAATTACGCCTAATTGGCCCATTGCAAACCAACAAGGCCAAAGAGGCTGTGGCGTTATTTGATGTTATTGAAACGGTGGACCGACCGAAACTTGCCCGCATTCTTGCAAAAGAAATGAAAGTGGCGGGAAAAGACCTTCCGGTTTATATCCAGATTAATATCGGGGAAGAGGAACAAAAGGCCGGTATTGCGATTTCGGACGCGGATGCCTTTATCAAGGAATGCAAGGAAGAGCATGGCTTGAATGTTGTTGGATTAATGTGCATACCGCCCGCAGGTGAGCAGGCCGCTCCTTTCTTCGCGATTTTAAAACGCATTGCAGATCGGAACGGCCTTGAAAAGCTCAGCATGGGGATGAGTAGTGATTACCAAATTGGTGTTCAGTTCGGGGCTACATCAGTTCGCGTTGGAACAGGAGTTTTTGGTTCACGAGAAGAACAGAAATAAGGGCGGGTTAAGCCCTTACTTCAAGATAGCGGGATAATCCGCCTGATTGCTGCGTTCGCAGAAGAATCAAGAGAGTTAAAGCCAAAGCAAGCACTTCTGCGAGAGGGCTAGCATACCAGATTCCGGTTTCTCCGATAGCATAAGGCAAGAGCAGGATCAAAGGGGTGCTGATCAGATAAATTTTTGTAAGGCCCAAAATTGCGGATCGTTTGGCATCTCCAATAGCCTGAAAAAAGCTGGGAAACATAAGAAGCGGCCCAAATAGAATGTAGAGCATGGCCATGGGTGGTAAAATACGGGCTGTTTCAGCGATTACTTCAGGATTGTCGACAAATATACTAGCGATTGAGCCTGGGAGAGCATAAAAAACGACCTGCAGCACAGCGCAATAAAGCGTCGATATTACAACACAGATTTTGAGAGACTGAACCGTTCGGTCCCATTTCTTAGCCCCAAAATTATTTCCAACGATAGCTTGCTGAGCAAGTGTTAAACCCAAGAGTGGCATATACCCAAAGGTCAGCAACCGTGTGACAATCCCATAAGCTGCAACACTAACCTCATAACTTTCTGCGTCCCATATTTGCAGTTGATAGATAATGCTGCCAGAGATGACGGAAATACCGACATAACTTAAACTGGTTGGTGCACCGAGGGTGAGATAATTCCCCCAGTTATGCCAAATTCCACTCAGACGTCGCAATCGAAACCGCAGGCACCCATTATCTGAATATTGATAAAGAAGCGCCGCGACAATGGCGCCGCCTTGCGCCAAGGCTGTGCCGTAAGCAGTTCCGGCGACACCCATCTGAAAGACAACAATCAATAGATAGTTGAACAGGATGTTGAGCAATGTTGCCAGCAAGGTAATGATTGTCATGGGCCCAAGTTTTCCCTGACATCTGAAGCTGTCAGCGAGTAGGGACATTATGAAAAAGAGAGCAGAGAAATAGATGACAAGCGAGAGATATTCATTCCCAAGAATGGCAAGACTTGATGATCCATTGGCAATTTTGAGGATCAAAATCTCACCGAAAAAAACATAAGAGAGAATAAGAATAACGCAAATTACTGCTGAAAGTACTAGCGCGCTAACCATGGATTCTTCACTCAAATCTCGATTTCCAGCCCCAAGATAGCGGGCGAGAACGCTTGAAAACCCTGAAGAAACAAGAGTTCCCAGTGCGACAAGCATCATGAAAAGGGGAAAAACCATCGTTACAGCGGATAAGGCATCTGCCCCTATAAACTGACCAATGAACCATCCATCAACGACGGTAAACAGGCCGTTGGTCAACATCACGAGGATGATGGGCGCGGCCGTTTTTAAAAACAAAGACCCAAGCGGTGTCGTCAGGAACATATTTTCTTGTAATTTTGGGCTATTTTCCATTGTTCTATCTCTTTAATAACAAGAGGGTGTTATCTCTTGCCTTTTGAGGGGAAAGAAAGTAGTGTTTAGATTAATTGACACAGTCAATTGACAATGTCAATTTAAAATTAAAGGATGAAAATTGGCAAAAACACTAACGGATATACAAATCGCTGAAAAAAGGGCCGAGCTTGTTCAGATAGCGATTAAAATTCTTGAAGAAGAAGGTCAGCAAGCGCTTACGTTGAGGCGATTGGCGGCTGATGCCGGAATCAGCCGATCAACACCGTATCTCTATTTCAAGGATAAATCCGAATTATTGGCCGCAATATGCGCAGAAACCTTTCGTTATTTGATTGAAAAATGTGAAGGGGTAATGCGGGATTATGATGGTTATCTCGACCAGATGATGGAGATGGGACGGTATTATCTCGATTTCGGAATCCAAAGGCCGACACTTTACCATCTTATTTTTGCCCCAAAAATGCCAGATGATGAGGCATCCCCGGAAGTTCTGGCTGTTCTGGAAGAATATACGGCACTATCAGAAATTCCAATGAGACAAGCCTATGAAGGCGGGATCGTAAAATACTCACCGGAACGTCTAAATCCGGTTCTATGGGCAAGTTTACATGGGCTTTTATGCTTATGTTGGGCGGGCCATTTGTCAGAAGAGGGACTTTTTGAACAGGTTCGGGAGGATATGGAACAAATTCTAGGATTGGGCTTTATGGATAAGGATCGAGTGGACGAATTAATGGCGCAGTCTCAGAAACAAACCGATTAAGGCTCTATCTCAATTTGTGTAAGTGGGTCGATTTGTGACAATAGATCGATCAAATCATTTTTTTCCAAAACAACGCAGCCTTCTGTACCTTTATATCCTTCTTTGGCAACATGCATAAAAATACAGCTGCCCTTTCCGGGTACAGGCGGATTATCATTGTGGCCGAGCACAATGATCAAATCGTAGAGATTATCGTCACGCCATAGCGTTTCATGACTAGCTGAATATGGAAGTGAAACAGGTTTGTTATAGGCAGTATCTTTCGGGTCATCACACCAGCTGTCTAATAAGGTTATTTTTTTGCTGGGCAATACTGTTTTTGGGCACTCCATTTTATCGGCTCGAAAATACAGGGTTTTCAGGGAAAAAACCCCGGCAGGAGAAGCGTGATCCCCTTCCACTTTTTCCCTGGTCACACCTGATTTTCCAATTGCACAATTGTATGTGCGTCCGGCAAAACTTAATTCACCTTGATGACCGGTTATGGCTTTGACCTTTATATTCATGGGTGTAGTTTAGGGATCCTTTCTCTCTGGTCCATCAGTAATTCAGGACACTCTATGAACCTAAAAGCCCAGCCACTGGATTATTTGGCTCTAGTTGCTCTCTCCTTGATGTGGAGTTCCAGTTTTCTCTTTATCAAAATTGCTGTGGATACACTGACACCAATGAGCGTTGCAGCCGGTCGGATGCTTATTGCGGCTGTTATCCTTTACTTGTTTATGAAAATAAGAGGAATGTCTCTGCCCATAGACAAAAGAAGTTGGCTGTTTTTTCTGGTCATTGGACTTGTCGGAAATGCAATCCCCTTTTACCTGATCAGCTGGGCGGAGCTCACCATTGATAGCTCTGTTGCTTCAATTCTTATTGCATCAGCGCCGTTGGCCGCATTTATGATCGGTCATGTTGCGACAAAGGATGAAAGGCTGACTTTGCCCCGCCTGATCGGTGTTATTACAGGGTTTGTCGGAATTGTTGTGTTGATCGGACCGGAATCCATTATGGGTCTTGGTGTGAACGCATTAAGCCAGTTGGCCATCGTCCTTGGCGCAATTTGTTACGTAACTGCAGGGTTTACAGCCAAACATATGCCGGATATGGACCCAGCATCAAGAGCTGCTGGTGTTTTGATCATGGCAAGCCTGATAGCTGTACCTATTACTCTTTATCTGGATAAACCCTGGACTTTAACCCCCAGTATTGACTCTTTGCTGGCACTGGGAATGCTTGGAATTTTCCCGACAGCTATTGCTACATTGATCCTGTTTTTCCTGATAATGCGGGTTGGAGCCACTTTTGTCGCACTTAACAACTATATCAATCCAGTATTGGGAGTGGCTTGGGGATACTTCTTTATGGCTGAAAACCCAGTACCACAAACCTTTATGGGGCTTACCTTGATATTGGGGGGGCTTGTTGTTACGCAATTGAAATTCAGAACGCTGAAAAGGTCGGCTGAAGGCGCTGATACTTCTGCTTAGGTCCTGACCTAGATTAACCTGTCCATGTAACTAAAACTGTCACTGATCAGCAAGCCCTGTTTTGCCGTTGATTGTGCCTGTTTCTCATAGATCTTGGAGGCAGCAGCGGCCTTTTGACTGTCCATTGAAACAGCAGCAGGCTGTGCCTCTACGGCCGGCAGCGATGATTTACTCACTTTACCTACTTTAAAACTACCGAGAATCCTGGATAGCTGATCTTCTGATAATCCTTTATCCTGAGTGCTTTGAGCATTCTGGATGTTCTTGTGCAGATCAGGTGCTTTTCCCTTCCACTCAAGACCCATATGTAACACCGGTTTACCATCAGCAATATTTGCAGGGGCCAATTGGTGAGTTTCGCCAGTATTGGTATGAGCGGCCTTGGTCACGGAAGGGGCTGCTATTTTCTCTTGAGCAGCAATTGTCGCCTCAGCATTTGGGGCTAGAGAATTTTGAGAGAGTTGGGTTTCAGTTTCTGTTGCGGCGAGGACCGAGCCATCGTTCCCTTCTTCTCCTCCGGTAAACATGGCCATCACGTGACCGCCAACATCCTTACCAGTTTCTGCTTCAATGACTGTATTGACAACTGAAGCCGCCAAACCAATGCCACCTCCGAATACACCTCCGCCAATCATGCGGGAACCCGGGCTTATTTCATCCCCGGTAAATTCACGATAAAGTGTGGAAATCACCGGAAGATGTTGCAGGGGGTTAATGATATCCAGAAAATCATCGAAACCAAATCCATCATCACCAAAGAGCGCCATATCCTTATCGTCAGTGACCGCCCTGTCACCATCGATCTCAGGTGTTGATACAGAAGTAGGTTGATACTGGCGCATATTGCTTGCACCGGCAAATTCCTGATCCAAATAGGCATATTGGCTTAATGTGACTGACATATTATTCTCCTGCCCCAATATACGCAAAGGGCATGCCAGAAAACGATCAGAATTTTTCCTTATTTTTCAAAGGCTAAGAATATAAATAGTTAACACAGGAAATTATTGCCGAGCAAAAGAGTGCTTGTCGTTGAATTCCTTACAGATAATGTCCGCTTCTTTTACGCTTTGTCGCCAAATAGAGTTCATTGTGGGTATTGGACGGAAATTTATGCTCAACCCGTTCCGTCACATCAATACCGCATCGCTCCAACCCCTCTACTTTTTCCGGATTGTTGGTCATTAGACGGATTTTCTGAAAACCCAGATGTCTCAGCATTTCAGCTGCTGGACGAAAAATTCGCTCATCTGCATCAAATCCCAATCGTTCGTTGGCATCTATCGTATCGAAACCGTCACTTTGCAATTTGTAGGCGCGAAGTTTGTTAATAAGACCAATACCGCGCCCTTCCTGGGCGAGATATAGCAGAATACCGGAGCCTTCCTCCTGCATCGCTTTTATGGACCCCCGAAGCTGTTCCCCGCAATCACATTTCAAGGATCCGATAAGATCACCAGTAAAACATTCGGAATGCAAGCGGGTCAGGATGGGTTCATGACGGTTGGGGTCCCCAATCAAGATCGCTAGATGCTCTATTCCGCCATCAATGGGCCTGAAAGCTTGAATTTGTGTGTTTTCAGAGGCTTGCAAAGGAACTTTGGCAGCCGCAACAGGACGAAGTTCGAACGCTGATGTTTCGTCATAGGCCAATATCTGGTCAGTTTGAACCAGCGAATAGTCTTGATCTTTCGCCAGTTTGGAAGAAGTTTCCACTTCAATTTCCGAGACAATGGTGGAGGGGAGAAGACGTCCAAGCTTCACCAGTTTTATAGAGGCGTCATAAACATCAGCAACTTTTCCCTTCAACCGTGTGAAAGGACCGCGAAACGGCTGATCAAGGTCGTGGGTAGCATCAGCAAGCGCCCGCATCAACGGAGCATCCATCCAACTGTCGATCTGTACGCGGATAGTTTTCTCGCCAGTTGGTTTTATGTGCAACACATTGGCCCGATGCGATGTGAGAGTAAGGCATGGCTCACTCTGGCTTAGGGATTGGAGGTTTGACACTTCTTCATTAAAGGCCATTTCCGTCGAAAGTGCGATGAGTGCAGCTGTTTTTGAACGGATTATAACGGGAAGCCCGCGACGCAGGTCGGCGATGGCTCTATCCACATTACGCAGGGCTTTTCGTGAGTTTCGATTATTTTCGTTTGTCATCATTAAATACTTGGCTGCAAAGGAGGCATTTTTCATTTAGTTTTAGCAGTTTGAAGGGGAAATCAGCAAATGATAAAAATACGTATTACATATTCTCTTGGAAAGGGTGGGTCGGCCATTCTAGAATATAACAGTTCTGTGTATATGCTTGTATCTACAGTCACTTCTGCGTGATACTCCGCATCATATGCAGCGCTTCGCCCTTGAATAAGGCAAAAAGGATCAAATTTACAAGGAACGCGAGATATGTCAGCTTGATCACTTGTAGGCTGTATCGTGTGAGACGAAATCTGGATTGGGGAGACAAACAATGTCAGGCGTAAAGAAAATTCTTTTGGTGGATGACGATGAAAGTCTTCGCGAAACACTGGCGGAGCAATTGGATTTGCACGAAGAATTTGCGACGCAACAAGCCAAATGCGCTGCAGAAGGCTTGGAAATGGTGAAAAGTAACCATTTTGATCTGGTTCTTCTGGATGTTGGTCTGCCGGACATGGACGGGCGAGAAGCGTGCAAAATTATGCGAAAATCCGGGTCTCGGGCCCCTGTTATCATGCTTACAGCACAGGACAGCGACAGCGATCAAATTCTGGGCCTTGAATCCGGGGCCAATGATTATGTTTCAAAACCCTTCAAAATAGGTGTTTTGCTGGCTCGTATCAGAGCGCAACTCCGTCAGCATGAACAAAGTGAAGATGCGATTTTCACCATTGGCCCCTATAGTTTTCAGGCTGCCAAAAAGCTTCTTGTCCATAAAGAAGATGGCCAGAAAATCAGGCTGACTGAAAAAGAAACGTCAATTTTGAAATATCTATACCGGGCCGGAAAAAAGGTAGTTTCCCGGGATATTTTGTTGAATGAGGTTTGGGGATATAATGCGGGCGTCACAACCCATACGCTCGAAACCCATATTTATCGGCTCCGGCAGAAAATTGAAAAGGATCCTTCATCGGCCACTATTTTGGTGACTGAACCGGGTGGCTATAAACTGGCGCCTTAAAGGCATGTTTCAGGAGTTTTCCCGCAACACCTGACCCGCTAGATACAGACTCCCGGCGATTAACAGTCGGCATGAGTTTTTGGCAAGTTTGGGCATCAGAATATCAATCGCCTCTTCAAGCGATGGGGCGGATTGGACATCAATACCAGCAG
>PJEL010003063.1_pt1 | contig 14656 bp, 14 predicted proteins | sample 1853271 | NCBI WGS metagenome assembly PJEL01 (sample SAMN08108733, study PRJNA415343) | Invertebrate metagenome, whole genome shotgun sequencing project. | host: Globobulimina | place: Sweden: Gullmar Fjord | collected 2015-08 | reverse complement strand
GTGAAAAGCTTGCGCTGGAGTTCTCGGACTTTGTCTTTGGGGTCGATGACAATGGCGCCGTATAAACCGGTTTGTTCCTGGTAACCTGAATGGCTGTGATACCAGTAGGTGCCGCTCTGTTTTATATCAAACTGATACTCAAAGGTTTCACCGGGTTTAATGCCGTCGTAACTTAAACCGGGTACGCCATCCATGTTGCTGGGCAGGATTAAACCGTGCCAGTGTATAGAGGTGTCTTCGGCTAAGTGATTGGTGACTTTTAGGGTGACTCTTTCCCCTTCTTTCCAGCGTAATACCGGGCCGGGTAAACCGCCGTTTAAGGTGGTGGTTAATACTTCTTTGCCGGTAAAATTCACCTTGTTATAGCCAATATTTAAATCAAAGTTTTTACCCGATAAGGTCTGTGGGTTTTGACTGATATTGCTTGTGGCCCAGGTTTTATTGCTCATGGGTAAGGTGCTTATGGCCGCCACCGCAGAGGCGCCCAATACAAACTTACGGCGACTAACTTGCGTGGCGCCAGCATGAATCAGTGTGGAATCTTTCATGTTCATCTCCTATGGCTGGCTAAAACTGTTCATGAGTGAAATTAATTTTGGCGTACACTTCACTGCTGCCATCTTTGTTTAGCTTTAGTATTTGGTAAGGCATAAACTTATTGCCCACCACCATGCCAGGGCTGCCCACAGGCATACCGGGAACAGACAAGCCAATGGCATCGGCTGGCCTTTCTTTAAGAAAGCGCTGGATAAATTTGGCTGGGACATGGCCTTCAAAAATATAGCCATCTTTGGAAATACCGGTATGACAAGAGCGGTATTTTTTTCCAATTGAAAATTTATCTTTTAGGGCCGACATATCATCATTGTTTTCGCTGGTGACAGTTAGGCCTTGCTCTTTAAGGTGACTGACCCACTTTTTGCAACAGCCACAGGTGGCACTCTTGAAAACGTTAAGGCTGTTGTTAGTGATAGCATTGGTGGTAGGCACGGCATGATGATGACTGTGATCACCACTGGCAAAGGCTTGATAACTAAATGCTAGAGTCAGCATTAGGCTTAAGGATTTAATACTTAGTAATTTCATAAACACTCGCAACAAGGGCACAGAAATTATCTGTGGAGCCTTGAAATCTAAAATCAATTTTAGGGAGTGATTTACTCCCGCTAAACGTGATGACAGACAGTGCTTTTTAGATTGTATGAATTAATGAAATATCTAAAAAGAATAGCCTATTCATGATGATTGAATAGGCGCAACTATCCTGTGTTTAGCAGGCGATGGGTGGGCGGTACAGGGACTCGGTGCGATTGATCAGAGCCAGGTCTTTATAACCGGTTCTTATTAAAGAACCTTGGTTTAGTGATATTGAATTGGTGGGCATGGAGGCACTGGCCGAACAGGCCCCCAGGCAGCAATCACAGGCTTGATCGCAACCGGCTGAATGATCAGGCTGTTCTGGCATAGTGTCAGAGCCATGATCCATGGTTTCGCCGCACTTGGCATGCGTGTCTATATTCTTGTCCATATCCATTTGGCAAGACATAACACCACCGGCTACAGCTTGGCCAAACAGGCTAAGCAAAAGCAGTAGAGTTAAAAATCTTTTAATGGAGACAAGCAACATACTGAAACCGTCAGAAATATGAAGTGACTTTATAACAGAGTTAACGCGCTCTTAAAAGTTTAGCAGGGTAAAGTTTGGTAATGATATTGGCTAGGCTTAGATAAAGCTCAAAAGCTTAGAGTCACTCTAAGCTTTTATTGATGGCACTTTTAAAGTGCTATTACATCACTTCTTTTAAACCATTTAATAGTAAGTTAACTGTGTCTTTTGGTCCTTCTAGCGGCATTAAATGGCTGTAATTTTTATCTTCTATGAAATGTGCATTGGGTTGATTTTTTTGCCATAGATCCCACAGTTTTTGCCCAAAAAATTTATTAGCCTGGCCGCGAATCGCCACAGTGGGCACATTAAGTTTATTTAGTTTTTTAAAGTGCCTCATTAAATAGGGAGGCTGGGTATAGTTATGGGCCTCCCATTCGTTTGAGAATACCAGTTCCATCTTGCCATTATTTTCTTGAATGGCGTGTTGTGAAAATGCGTCAAATGTCTCCGCTGAAAATAGCTTGTAACCTTTAAATTTTTGTATGAATGCAAGGTAGCCATCACGGTCATCCCATTGGTCCGTTTTATTTAAGGTGCCTTGAATCAGCTTGGCTTTTTTAATAAAACGGTTAGGGGTTAATTTCATGAACATGGCCATGTTTAAATCCACCATAGCCGGTTCAATGAGCACCAAGGCTTTAAATAAATCAGGACGTTTACAGGCTGCCAGTATGGTGCTGCTTGCACCCATGCTATGGCCAATGGCGGTAATGGCTTGACCGTGATGGTGCTCAATAAAATGAATAAGGTCGTCGGCATAAGGCTGCCAGTTAACCGGCTTCTTCTTAGGGTGATAATCGGGCCAGGTGGCGCGGCTATGCATGGCGTACACATCAAAGTGCTGATTAAGCTGTTTTAAAAATGGCTGGTATACACCGGCTGGAAAGCCGTTGGCATGGTAAAAGTGAACCGGCTCACCAGAGCCAGGCAGGTGAATAAAGGGCATAACAGACATATAAAGCACTCAAAATGGGTTACTGCGCCCGTAATAAATAGGGGCGGGCCAACGGTTGCTAATTTAGACAAATTTTAGTGGCTCAACAATGTGAAATGCACTGTAAGCCCATGATATTAAAATCCATCTACACTTATTGTCATGACCATGAAAATAGCAATGTTGCTGGTTTTGTATAGTTGCCAGCTTAGCTGGGGCAATAATGGCCCCATTAAAATTATTACCAATAACTGGACCAGCCAGATTGTATTAAGCCATGTGGTGGGGGAGCTTTTTGTACAAAAAGGTTACCAGGTGCAATACGTAACCAGCCTGGTGGATCAGCAATGGGGAGCTTTGGCGCACGGGGCGGCCCATGTGCAGGTGGAGGTATGGCAGGGCACCATGGAGCAAGCTTTCGAGCGCTTGGTGAACCAGGGGCAAATTGAAGATATGGGGGCTCATACCGCCAGCACCCGTGAAGACTGGTGGTACCCCAAATACGTGGAGGCATCCTGCCCTGGGCTGCCCGATTGGCGCGCCTTAAAAAAATGCGCCGCCATTTTCTCAGCCGATGGCAAGGGGCCGGGGATTTATTGGTCGGGGCCATGGGAAAAACCTGATGAAGCCCGTATAAGAGCGTTAGGTCTGAATTTTAAAGTTCAAGAAGTTTTAAGCGGAGACGAGTTGTGGGTGGTTTTAAAAAAAGCCAGCCAATCACAACGCCCCGTCGTTTTATTTAACTGGACACCCAACTGGGTAGAGTCTCGTTATGAAGGCAAGTTTATTGAATTCCCAATTTTTCAAAAGCAATGTGAAACCGATCCTGGCTGGGGGGTAAACCCAGACTTTAATTACGATTGTGGCAACCCTAAAGGAGGCTGGCTTAAAAAAGCAGCCTGGAATGGTTTGATGAAATCTTGGCCTTGCGCTTACAAAATTCTTAAGAAGGTAAACTTAAACAATGGTCAAATTGCCAGTGCAGCAGCATTGGTGGATGTGGATGGATTAAGTTATCAGGATGCGGCTAAAAAATGGATGATTGAAAACAAGTCCACTTGGGAGACATGGTTAGAAGCTTGTCATGGTGATTAAAGAGTCCACGGTCACTCAACTGATGCGTGTGGTGTTTCTTTGTTATTATTTATAAGCACATTCACGGTGTGCCCGTTTTTGTGGGAGTAAAAATTAATAAAAGAGACGAGCGCTTAAAATTTTTATGGCTACCGGAAAGTCTTTCTCTACCAAGGGCAGGTTTAAAACTTAGATTGAAAGCTAAGCTCTATAGTCCTTGGTGGCGCAATAATCACTTGCTCTGGATAATAGATATCACTCCAAGGGGCGTACACTTCATCGGTTACATTACGAATGTGTAAGGCCACACGGAAGTCTTTATGGCTGTAGCTGCTAAATACATTCACCAAGGTGTAGTCCTGCAACGTTACGGTATTGCTGGTATTGGCAAAGCGAGATGAAACATAATTAATACCCATGCCCGCCTCTAAGGGCAAGTTGGCAATGTTGTTCATGCTGCCCCAAATGCTGGCCATTTTTTCAGGCACATTGACTGGGGTATTATCTGTAGCGTCTGTGCCCGCTCCTAAGTTTCCGTCAACATCGTAATAGTCTCCGTATTGAGCGTCAGTGTAAGCGAGGCTACCACCTACTCGAAACTGTTCACTGATAACAGTGCGAATGGCAAATTCAATGCCTTTTGATGTTTGTTCATTGGTGGTAAATGCCTGGCCTGATTGCTCGCTGCGAATTTCCTTTTCAATATTGTAAAGTGCTAATGTCATTTCACTTTGCTGTTCATCTAAAACTGCTTTTAAACCAATTTCTGCTTGGCTTATATTTGAAGGCTTAAAATTACTAGCCGTGCTGACCGCACGAAGGTCACCTAGAACGTCATCGTGTTGATTACTGAACAAGGTGTAACTGCTGATGTTACTGCTTAGGTGATATACTAGCCCCAATGAGTAACTGCTTTGCTCGAAACCTGTATCGATAGTTTTGCTATCTTTGGTGCTGCCATCAAAATCAAAAAGCTTTCGGTCAATATTCAGATTTTCTACTTTAATCGCTAAATTAAGTGCCAGTGAATGGCTTAGCTCGGATTTCTTAGAGAGAGTAATGGCAGATGTTTTAAGTAATTGGGTGTCTTTTTTTACTTCTACGGCACCGGGAGCATCGTAAGAATTAAAGGCCCCCTGATCTGGGTTTTGAATAGTTATGTCATCTACAAAGAAATCATCTCTTTCATAACCCACAAAACGCTCTAAATCATTTTTGCTGTATTCTAGGTCTATAGATATTAAACTTTTCCTGCCCGCCAATTCAGTTGTTAAAACAAAACCAGATTGCAAGCCCCATAGTGATCGGTCGTGATCTACAACCAGTCTGTCTCTGTCTAGGTTGCCAGAGGTACTGTTATAAATATAAGACTCGGCGTTTTGCCATTTTCGATCAGCCGAAAACTGATACAAGGTGGTTTTATTTTCGAGAATTTTGTTGGGCTGCCAATGAAGGTTTACTCTTTTCCAATGACTTATAGAATCAATAACTTGGTCACTCACATTATAATTATTGCCAAGAGTTTCGCCATCAATTACCAAATCATCTTCGGTTTTAATAACATCCGTGATGGGGTCTATGGCAATACTCTCAGGCACCATAGGTGTACCCCAGTAAGCGGGTAATTCATCTTTTTGAGCGTCTATGGAAAATGAAAGATTCAATTGCGTGTTAATCTTCCAAAAAAGCGAAGTGCCCACGCTAAAATATTGAGCGTCACTGTCATCTACCCAGCCCTCAGATGCTCGGTAGCTGCTATTCAAATGATATGCAGTGTTGGCATTTATTGGCCCCCGGAATTCTGCAGTGTGAGCTGTATCGCGATCTCCCTGGGAAAACTGAATTGCACGGCTATGATCTGAGGTTAAGCTCGCTCGCTTGCTTGCTAATCATATTAATGGTGCCACCAGCCGCCCCTTGACCATACTGAACAGTACTAGGCCCTTTTATAATTTCTAGCCGTTGCAAATTACCGGTACTTAATGGACGCATGTTCATTGTGCTACGCCCCATGGAAATTCCGTTGACCAATACCTTAACGGAATCTCGAGTAAAGCCACGTGTACTAAAACTATAAGGCTCGGAAGGGGATTCACCAGAGATAATCCCCACCATACTTTCCACGACCTCAACTACGTTATTTAGGCCTGGCCTGCATGGTGTGTTCATCAATAATTTCAAGGGAAGCAGGGGTGTTGCAGTTGCTTAATTTAAATGGGTTATGGGTGAGGGCAACCATGGAAAGGCCAATATCACGAACAGCAGCCCAGTGACTTTTATATTAAGAAGTTCTTGTAAAGATAGCTCAAATAAATCAACTATTTGCTTGTTTTCATCTTGGGCTTTTTCACAGGTGTAAGCAGAGCCTGGCATTATTAACAATAATGTGGCAAATAGTTTGCTCGTTGTTTGAGAGGGTTTGAACATAATCAGTAATGACCTGAATAACATACCAAGTTTAACTACTACTAGGCTGTTATTCAGTTTAGACACTGGATGTTGGTGCTGCCATTTTCTTTTTGTTGAGCTGGCCATAGTACTGTCAACTGTATTTTTAATAGAAATATAGTTATGAAAATAAGATTATTTACACTTTTAAGTAATTAAAATTATAAAGCGCGGCCGTTTTAATTGATGTTGCAATTGTTACAGAGCTTTCAATGGTAAGTGCCTTGCACGCCTAACATCTAACCGCTGTAGTTACACGGATAGGGATAACATCATTTATTAGAGGCGCCTTAGTCTACACTTAATTATCAATACCAGTAATGTGCGAGCGTTAACCGAAGTTAATCCCTATGAAAGCAAACCTAGAAAAGATGTTTTACAAGCAGATTAAGGAATCAAACAAGCCGGTGTTAACATTACTTCGGCATGCTCTAATCGACATGGGAACGGTGCTTTTTGCCATTACCGTTACCTTGTGTTGGCCTGCACTTTGGTACCGTAAGGTTTTTCTTGATATTGCCACCCCTAGTATCACTTATTCTTTAGTCATACTTGTTTTCATTTCCATAGCGATACTCCATAAAAAGATACCCTACGGAATTAAGGCCGTTTCAATTTTTATGCTGCCCATGCTCTTTGCTTTATTTGGTTTTTACAATTACGGAATATCCAGTATTGGCTTTCTATTGATTTTCTTTTCAGCGTTAATGGTGTCTGTTCTGTTTAGCATCACTTGGTCTGTAATAAGTCTTATTTTAATGTCGGTGGCTGTTTGTATGATTGCTTTTATTACCACCGAAGGAGGAGCATCTTACAGCTTGGATGTGAGTGCATTAAACAAATCACTGCCCATATGGGGAACACAAATTTGGATATTTTTTATAATCTGTATTGTGATGTTAGTAGGATTTGGATGGATATTGAAAGCGCTTACCGTCTCCATAGATTGTCAAAATTCTTTTAAAAATAAATTAGAGAAAGCCAGTCGTACAGACTATTTAACCGGCTTGCCAAACCGTCGTTGTTTTTATGAAAGGGCAAGCGATGCTGTAGCGCGTTTTAAGCGCTATAAAGATACCTGTTCAATTGCATATATTGATTTGGATTTATTTAAGAGTGTAAATGATAAATACGGCCATGATGGCGGTGATGAAGTGTTAAAGGCGTTTTCTACCTTTATTGTAGAGCGCATTCGAGATAGTGATTTATTGGCACGCTTGGGTGGTGAGGAATTTGTAATATTAATGCCAAAAACAGATCAAAATTCAGCTTATACCTTTGTTGAGCGTTTAAGGGAAAAATTTGCTGAGTTACAAATTGATGTAGCTGAAGGGACAGGTATTAATATCACTTTCAGCTCGGGTGTTTCGAGTATACATGATGGTGATGAATCTATTGACGATGCCATTAAGCGTGCAGACTCCTGCCTTTATAAGGCGAAAGAGTCTGGCAGGAACTGTACGTTTGTGGATGGTTAAACAAACTCCTAAAAAGGGAAAAGACTATTTCAACTTTTATATCGTGTATTTATGTTTAGGGCACCTTTATTAATAGAGGTACCCTAAAGTTTAATACAGTTCGGGCTCAATTAGGTAAGGCATCAGCTCTGTATTGAATGTTATGGTGCGGTTCAGAGTTTGTAAAAAGCCCGGCTCAATTTCTTGAACTGAGTTGTCGTTACCGCTGTTTACTTTTTCCTTTCATTTTTTAGAGTGGCCTAGTCCTTCGTGCATGGCATTTAAAATGGTGCCGGTATCGGCATCAATTTCCCAACTGAATACGCCGCCTAAATTGTTTTGAATCACATAGTCACTCTTGGCTTCTACCGAGCGTTTATCATCAAAGCTAATTAATTCTTTATTGCCTGAGTGCCAAAGGGTCGCCGCTTGTGCAGTTTCGTCCCAGCGGTATTCCCATCCGTTAATGCCTTGCCCATTTTTGCCGCCCAGGTAATTGACTTCAATATCTTTGTAATCAAGAATGCCGTTTTCCCAAGTGCCGTCGATGGCACCGCCACCTTGTCCGTCAAACGGGTTGCTTTCATTGCTGTTGGTAATTTCTTTCCAACCACGACCATATTTCGCAACACCCACTACCAATTTACCCGGAGCCACACCCTGATCTAACATGGCGTTTACACTGATATTCACACTTAAAGAATCGTCTGCCGTTTGGGTTGATGCGTACAAGTTGGTCTGATGGCCTAGTTCACTGCTCCACGCGCCCTTGTAGTCGTAGGTCATCATGAAGATGTAATCCATGTATTGGGTCGCCGCTTGGTAATCCACCGCACTGATCATTGAAGGTGAGGTACCTATGGCCGATGTAATTTCGTATTCTTTACCTGTGCTCTCGCTTAGGGTATCCAGGGCGCTGCGTAAATCTGACATTAGTTGGATATAAGTGGCTCCGTCGGTATCGTTACCTAATGCTGCGTTTGCACCGCCACCACCAGGGAATTCCCAATCGATATCCACGCCGTCAAAGAATTCGTATGTTGTTAAAAACTCTACAACTGAGTTAACAAATACTGCACGGTTTTGATTATTGCCCAGGTCAAAGAACGGGTCGGATAGTGTCCAGCCACCCACAGATGGTAAAATTTTAATGTCTGGTTGAGCGGCTTTTAGGCGCATTAGTTGACCAAAGTTACCCTTGATTGGATCGTCCCAGTTATCCCCAGGATAAGTTTTCTCAAGTGCAGCGTATTTGTCGTGAATGGTCACTTCGTAGTCTTGCTTACCTGCACACTGGCTAACTAAGGCGGAGTAACCACTTGCATTGGCACTTTGCAAAGAGCTGTTAGGGCCGCATACCGGGATGAACCCGTACAAGATGTGAGTGATGTTAGTGGCAGGAATATCGGCTACGTGAAAGTTACGACCGTATATGCCTCATTCTACAAAGTAAGTACCTACTACCTTGTCTGTGCTGTTGTCATAAGGGGTGTTGGTGTTAGTAAGTACTTTTGGCCAACCAGTGGTATCGACATTTTCCATCCAGCTTTCTGTTTGAGAGGAGTCACTATTATCGGCTTGGTCATTAGAGCTGCTGTCGGTATCACCTGAACCATTATTACCAGAGCCATTGTTATCAGAATCGCTGCCATCTGAATTATCTGCTTGCCCGTTGTCGTCATTTTCTTCCTGGCTTACGGCACAGGCTTCGTTTAACGTCACGCTGTTCCAGGCATCGTCCCAAGCTGAACCGGTACCCGGTGAATAAGCAAATGCCGCGCTGCTTGAGCACCAACCGGCTACATCGCAGTAGTAATAACGGGCATTATTTTCCACGATGTCGCCAATTGAATAAGCTTGGCCTGAGGCGTAAGTGGGAATATCACAGTTGGTATTTGATTTGAGGCTGTCATTGTTATTGCTAGAGTCGCTTGTATTTGAATCAGGATCATTTGAACTGGTGTTATCACCTTGCTCCTGTTCATTAGAAGAGCTGTCGTTGCCTGAGTCGTCTAAGTTGGAGTCTGAGTTGTGTTGGTTATCATCACCCTGGTTTGGTTTGCTTCCAGAGTTGTCCTGGTTTGTGCTTGAGTCGTTGCTTTCATCTTCATTATTTTCTGACGGGTTTAAGGCAAGCACACTGACGGTTTTACGGGCACTTAATGCACCGTCGCTGACAATCACATCTAACGCATAAACGCCGGCGACATCTGGAGTAAATGTCATGCTACCCTCGTCAATTTCTAGGCTGGGATTTGAGTCATTTGGAGAGCGGGTCATGGCCCAAGAAACATCTACGTACTCGCCTTCAGGGTCGTAACTGCTGCTGGCATCTACTACCAAACTGCGGCCTGCCACCCCAGTAATATCATCTACTACCATCACAACAGGTGCTTGGTTGCCTTGAACTGAGTCTTGGCTACCACTGCCACTACAGGCGCTCAGTAGGCTAATGCTGGCAATGGCGGTATAAAGGGGTAGCTGCTTCATGGACGCTCCAAAAGGTTAATTTAGGTTGGCGTCATTATGGTTTGTGCACGCATTGAGCAGTATCTGGAGGAAGGTGGAAAGGACTATGACTTTAGACAGGGCGAGTGAGCAAGCTAGCCAAAAGTGCCTCTTCTAGTTCGGTGTGCTTAAAGTTAAAACCTGCTTTTATCAAACGCTCTGGCAATACACATTGCCCTTTAACCAGTAACTCACTGCCTTCGCCTAACAGCAATTTTAAAACGAATTCAGGCACGGTAAAAAAGGTCGGACGGTGCAGTATTTTTGCCAGGGTGCGGGTGAGCATTTGATTGCTTGCCGGATTGGGGGCAGTTAAATTGAATGGGCCATTTAACGTTGGGTCGTTCAATAAAAACAAAATACCATTCACCATGTCTTGCATATGAATCCATGACATCACCTGCTCCCCAGAAGCAATGGGGCCACCTAAACCCAAGCGAAAGGGTGTTAGCATTTTAGCTAGGGCGCCACCGTCTTTGCTTAGTACTAATCCGGTTCTTAATAAACATACGCGGCAGCCATTTTTTTCAAGACGGCTTGTCTGAGACTCCCAATCTTTGCACAGCCTGTGAGTAAAGCCATCTACCACGTTTGAGTGTTCGGTGAGTTTTATGTGAGGCGCTTGGCTGCCGTAATACCCCATGGCCGAGCCACTGATCATAATGTTTAAATTGGGTGCATTTATTAAAATCCAGTCTACTAACGTTTTTGTGAACTCTATTCTGCTTGTACGTAAAAGTTGCTTGCGGTTTTTACTCCAGCGTCTATCGGCTATGGCTTCTCCGGCCAGGTTAATGACTGCTTGGGGTATCTCTTGACCAGAAATGTCTTTTAGGTTTTCAACCAGGGTGACCGAATCGCCAAATAGCTTTTGGCCTTTTATATACGAGCGGGTTAATACAATCACTTGGTGCTGCTCTTTTAACAGAGCTGGGATTAAATTGCGGCCAATAAATCCGGTACCACCTGTGATTAATATTTTCATGTGATAAGGCTAGCAATAATTGATGGGTTAATAGGTGTAAAAAAACCGGCAATGTTAGCCGGTTTTTGTATGAATAAGTTTAGACGTTAAGGCGCGGCTTTAAGTTTTCTTGCCTCTATGTAACTAAGCTGAATACCAATAATTAAAACACCAATGGTTTTGCCGCCATCTTTTACCGGCACCGATACTTGAGTGGCATATGTATTTGAGCTTTCGTCTAATTCCACATCACCAAAAAATATAACCCCATTGCCACCATTAAAAGACTTGCTCCATTTGGCTTCGTCTCCTTGCCAGTAATCGCTGGTGGCTGGATAAGCCGCCACGTTGGCACCTTGGTTGTCGGTTAAAAATGCTTCGCTGTAGATGGATTTATTTAAACCAATTTTTTGCTTTAAAAATTTACCTACTGGGCTTTCTTGCAATGATTTTTTAAAGGGGGTGAGGTCTTTTGTGGCCTTCCATTTGTCATCGGCCTTTTTAATACTGGCTAAAGACATCTTCTTGCTATTTTGGGCCTTGGTGGCTTTAACAATTAGCGAATGAGACCCCATTTTAACCACTCCGGCAATCTTGTCTTTAATCACCTCTTGTAACTGGGATTGGCTCATGGCCTCGCCAAAGGAAAGGCTGGCAGATATTAGCAATAAGCTAAATGTGAGGATGCGCATGATCATATTTGCACCTTTTGTTTAGTGGGAGTGAGAGAAATGGCTTAATAAGTAATAGCACAATAATGTGCTTTTACCATGTTTGAAGGGGCGGTTTAACTCTGTAATTAGCTGATAGGGCTCGGCCTAGACAGTGATAGATCAAGTTAATAGCCATAAAGGATCTTTAATTTTAGGTGGATAAACTTTGCAGTGTTTTATCCCAGCTTTTGTACCAGCGAATAAATTCAAGTTTGGGCTTGGGTTTGGTGAAGATATAACCCTGTAGAAATATACGAGAGTCAAACTGTTCAAAATATTGAAGCTCTTCTATTGTCTCAATACCTTCGGCCACTAAATCTATGTTCATTTTATCGCTGAGTTCGGCCAGTGAATTAATGATGACTTGTGAAAAACGGTCGTTATGAATATTGGTTACCAAACTGCGGTCAATTTTAACTTCACTAAATGGCAGGTTTAATAGTTGGTTTACGTTGGTAAAGCCGGTTCCAAAATCATCCAGTGATATACCATAGCCTTTAATCCTTAAGCGATTAAGGGTTTCGAGTTGGTTGTTGGAGATAAGAGCATGCTCTTCTGTGACCTCAACGACCAATTGATTTGATTGGATTTTATATTGTGAAATCATATTGTCGAGCTTGTCTGGAATTGACAGGTCTTCAAGTTGCATGGGAGACAGGTTTAACGCCAGGGTAAATGGATTTTTCAAGATAGATTGAAGTTCACAAAATTCAGATACCGCCGTTTCAAGCAATTGAAATGTAAGCAGATCAATTAGGTCATTGTTTTCAGCGGCAGTGATAAACCTGGCTGGAGGAATAATGCCTCCAAGCATTGGAGAGTCGATTCTGGCGAGCAGTTCAACACTATGTATTTTATGATTTTTAATGTCTACTTTAGGTTGATAATAAGGAATAATACGTTTTTCAGAAATAGCCGTGATGATCTCATCGGCGTTTAAGCTCACATAATTAGGTTTTACTCGCTGGCTAAATAGTTGGAATTTTTCAAGTATGACGCTTAGCTTTTCTATCTCAATAGGCTTTTGTAAATTACCAATTAGATGAATGTGATTCTTTTTGGCGATTTCAGACGCGAGGTTAATGACCCGACTCTCCATCTCAGATGCAATCACCACCCCTCCATTAAAATGAGTATTACCGAGCAGCCGAATGAGGGTCATGCCATCCATTTCTGGCATGTTTAAATCAACAAAAATTAGGTCGTAATTATCGGGCTGTTTTTTTATGAGGTTTAGTGCTTTTAGGCCGTTGTCGCAGCTATCCACATTGGTGATGTTTAATTTGTTTAGCACTGCTTCTAGTACGACTCTAATAGACTGAGAGTCGTCAACAATAAGAATCCGTTTCTGCTGTGTATCCATAAGTTAAACCCATTAAATCCACTTACCCCATTAATTTAATAATAGAGGCTGGATTGGAAGTGAGCTGGGTATATATAGATCAAAAAGGTATAAATATTATGTCTATTAAAGGTGATTGCTTTAAATAGTGAGTAGGATGGCTAGATACTTTGGCCATATCTAAAAAAACACCTATTCGGTACAATAAGGCGTTTTTACATGTGCCCGTTAATGCCTTCATATTGGGCTGTCTTGTTATAGGAACCTCCTTTGAGTCAATCAGATTTTTCCACCCTTAAGTTACACGGCCCATTACTTGAGAACCTTAAGTCATTAGGTTATTCACAAATGACCGAGATTCAGGCCCAGAGCCTGCCTCATATATTGGCGGGCAAGGATGTGATTGCTCAGGGGAAAACCGGTTCAGGTAAGACCGCTGCATTTGCATTGGGGTTGCTGCAGGCGCTGGATGTAAAGCGCTATTATGTGCAGTCAATTGTATTGTGCCCAACAAGAGAGCTGGCCGATCAGGTAGCCAAAGAAATCCGTAAACTGGCACGTACCATTCATAATATTAAGGTACTGACGTTATGTGGCGGCATGCCATTTGGGCCGCAAATTGGTTCGTTGGAGCACGGTGCTCATATTATTGTGGGCACCCCTGGGCGGGTGGAAGAACATGTGCGTAAAGGTACTCTTGAGCTGGATAGGGTAGATACACTAGTACTGGATGAAGCCGACCGCATGTTGGAAATGGGTTTTCAGGAGTCGCTGGATAACATTATTAAAGATATCCCGGCAGAGCGCCAAACCCTGTTATTTAGTGCCACCTTCCCAGAAAAAATTGAAGCCATTTCTAAACGCATTATGAAAGACCCTCTTCGTGTGGAGGTGGAATCCAAGCACGATAACTCCAGCATCAAGCAACATTTTTACAAAGTAAAAGATAACGAACATCGCTTGTTGGCATTGCGCCTTTTATTACTGCAGCACAGTCCTGAAAGCACGGTGGTATTTTGTGCCACCAAACGGGAATGTCAGGAAGTTTGCGACGAACTTAAACATGAGGGTTTTAGTGCAGTGGCCTTGCACGGGGATTTAGAGCAACGCGATCGCGATCAAACCCTAGTGCGCTTTGCTAATAAAAGCGCGTCTATTTTAGTAGCCACCGACGTGGCATCTAGAGGCCTGGACATAGACAACTTAGATGCGGTGATTAACTTCCATATGGCCCGCGACCCAGAAATTCATGTGCATAGAATTGGACGTACTGGCCGTGCCGGCAGTAAAGGCTTGGCATTTACTTTGTTTGTTGAAAAAGAACATTACAATATATTCCTTTGCCAAAGAAAGAAAATTTTGTGGTTGAATATGTAAAAGATAAACCATGGGGAGCATATAATTGGTATCAAGGTAATAGTTTTAGTGTTATACAAGTAAATACTGATCTGCCGGTTTATATTGATAGAGCAGTTGATTTAGCTTGTCACGAAGGATATCCGGGGCATCATGTTTATAATTTCTTGCTCGAAAAAAATTTGTTGGAT
>PJEL010003062.1_pt1 | contig 14657 bp, 14 predicted proteins | sample 1853271 | NCBI WGS metagenome assembly PJEL01 (sample SAMN08108733, study PRJNA415343) | Invertebrate metagenome, whole genome shotgun sequencing project. | host: Globobulimina | place: Sweden: Gullmar Fjord | collected 2015-08 | reverse complement strand
CCTTTGTTCAATATAAATTCTTGCAAAGTCATTGGTAATTTTGCCATCTCTAGAACATCCTCATATAAATTATAAGGATAGTCTGCAAGAGTTTGCCACACATCAAATGCAATTAGTTTTACCATCTTATCTTAATTGATTTGCAAAAAGCCTTATAAATGCTTGGGGAATTCCTCTCTCCCAAGTAGTCTTATTAACATCAAGGATATGAAGATTCCCATCAGGGCCAGTTATAGTATCCATTGATCCAAAATCTAAACCTATTGTTTTTGCATAATCTAAAACAGTTTTCTGATTCCTAGTTTCATCTTGCGATAGACTTCTATAAAATATTCCTGAATCATTGAGGCACACTCTTTGCTGATCTTGAAGATCTCCTTCTAAATGCCTAATGTCTCTAAAATATTCCCATATACTCGTCTTTCTTTTTATAATCGGTTCTCTTGAGTAAAACGAACAAATAACAGACTCTCCTAAAAATAATACGTGCCTATCCATTCTTCCAAATCCTTCTCCAAGAGGATTTTCTTTTGATGAAACAAAAGGCTGTACCATTATTTCCAAGTCACTCCAATCTGCCTCGGTAACGTCTTGAATAGGCATAACCCTATAGCCTCGACCCCCTGGATCTCCCGCGTTATGTATACTCTTTAGTATTACTTTTCCATCATACGTATCTGGATTTGACAAAGATAAGGCTGGACCTCCCATTCCAACATACATACCCTCAGTAAAGTCCTTAGATGTGTTTGTTATGCCTCCATTGAATAAAGGAACGTTTGGAGGGATTGCAAGTCTAAGTGCTTGAGAATATTGTTCAGGATGTTGACTCATATCAAGATGTAAAAATGCCATATCAGACCCTTCAAATGAATTACGGCCAATTTCATCTATTAAAATATAATCTACATTTTCACGATCTCTTAAAACTTTATTCAAAAGGTAATAAGGTCTTTGATCCCATGCAAGTCCTTGAGCGTTACGGCCTAAATGTGCATCCTCTACAGTTCTTTCATCACAAATTACTGAAATTTTTCCCTTACTCATTTAATAATTCCCCGCAATTTCTATATAAAGCTTTTCTAAATCAGCAGAAACTTTTTCCCAGTTAAATTTCCCTAATAATTTAGTGCTCGCTCTACTAAACTGCAAATAAAGATCATCATCCATTGACAAAGAAATTATTGCTTTTGCGATACTGGCAGGAGTTCTCACAATAGGCAAAGCATTTATTCCAGGTTCTACAAATTCAGAATAAGCTGGAACATCAGATCCGACTATTGTAGGAGTTCCAGATATCATTGCCTCTAGGGGTGCTTTCCCAAACGACTCTGCTTCCGAAGGAAAAACTGCAAGATCTGATTCTCTAAGAATTCTAGAAACCTCCTTAGGAGGTACGGGCCCAAGGAAATTTACCTCTTCTACCATTCCATTCTCTCTTGCTAAATGTGAAAGTTTTCGATAATATTCAGCATCTTCTGGCTTGTAAAAATTTTTATTTTCGCCCGCAAGGTTAATTGTAACTTTCATTCCTTCTTGCTTTAATAATCTTGCCGCTAAAACTAGGTGATGTTGGCCTTTCTGTGGCCGAATAGCATTCGTGCATGTTATAGTTACTCCCCTATAAACATCAATGCCTTCTTGTTTTATTTCTGGAAAGAAATTATCCACATCTACACCCCTATGAACAACTTTTATTTTTTGAGGTGATATTCCCTTTCTTATAGATGCATTAGCCTCATCAATAGAAGGAGAAAAGATATTTCCTACCTTCTTAAGGATGTTTAATTCCGAATCTTTATACATCTGAGAAACATGTTGATAACGAGCATAATAATCAGATAAGAGCATCGGAAACAAAACAGTTCTCTTAAGATCTGTCAGGCCCCTATTAATCACTCCAAATCCCGCAATAGGATGAAAAATACTAACAAAATCATAATCTTTTAGTCTATCATCTGATAAAGCCTCTGCAAAAAAATAAGAATCTACTATTGATGGAAGATCATTCAAGTCTCCTTGCACAAGCTGAGCTCTATCGACATGTGCCATCTCCCTTCCATGAACTTTAACGCCTTCAGATAATTTTCCTTGAAGTCCAATTTGAGCATTAGCCTTTCGAGATAAGTAAGAATTATCTGAAGCAGGGTAAATTATTTTAGGTGTAAAGATGTCTACTGAATGTCCAAGTCTCGCTAATCCTAAAGCATAATTTCTAACAGTTACCGCTCCACCATCAGAATCTATTTTAGGAAGCCTAGGATCTTTAAATGTTAAAAAGGCTAATTTCATCTATATATTCTCCAAAATCAAATCAACTCTTTTTCTAAGACTCATTTCTGGAACTTCAATTGGAGAATAACCAAAATCCTTATACGCTTGGAGTGTGAGTATTTCTAGTCTCATTCTTTCTGTTTCATCAATAGGGCCTCTATCTTCCCCTATATTACTTAGTGGTTTTAAGTAAAATACTTTATCGTATCTTCTAGCATTGACCAAGCCAACAAGGCTAGTCGGAAGTTCAAGATCATCCAACCGATAGTATGCAATGCTATCTACAATCCCCCTATCAAAAAAGATTAACGGAAAATGAGAAACCCCATCCTCCTTTCTTATCTGAAGCTTTACTACCTCTCTTTGAAATAAATGTCTTTTTTCTTTATGGGGCTCTTTAAATTTTAGTCCTCTTAACAAGTCAATTATTTCTCTAGCAGATTCATGGACTACATTATAATCTAAAGTTTCAAGCTCTTTAATTACACTGCTTTTTCCTGAAAGAGGTGGTCCTGTAATTACTACTTTTCTCATAAATAAGTTGAAATGGGTTCATTTAAAAGAGTTTGCTTTTTTACATCTTTGGATATAGTAATCAATAAAACTCAAACTTCTCACACAACCTCTCAACTTTCTCTCTAACAATCTCTCTCAACCCTACATTATCCCTAGATTTAATAATATCAGCAATCCATCTCCCAATCTCTTTCATCTCTGATTCTTTCATTCCCCTAGTAGTCAAAACAGGAGTCCCTAAACGAAGCCCGGAAGGCTTGAAAGGTCCTGATTTATCATAAGGAACACTATTAGCATTACAACAAATTCCTGCTTCTTCCAAAGCCACAGCCACTTCTCTACCTAAACCAATTCCCAAATTCTGTAAATCAATCAAGATTAAATGGTTATCAGTTCCACCAGTAACAAGTTTGATTCCCTCTTCCATTAATGTCCCAGCCAAAGCTTTAGAATTCTTAACAATCTGCTTTGCATAATCTTTAAACTCATCTGTCCCAGCTTCCTTAAAAGCAATAGCCTTCCCAGCAATAATATTTTCATGAGGTCCTCCTTGCATCCCTGGAAAAACAGCACGGTCAATCTGCTTAGCATATTTTTCTTTACATAATAGAAGCCCACCACGAGGCCCTCGCAATGTTTTATGAGTTGTAGTCATAACAACATCTGTATAAGGCACAGGACTTTCAAGAACACCAGAAACAATCAACCCAGAAATATGAGAAATATCAGCAAGATGAATAGCTCCAACTTCCTCTGCAATTTTCTGGAAAGCCCTAAAATCAATATTTCTAGGATAAGCTGTCAAGCCAGAAATAATCATCTTTGGCTTCTCTCGCAAAGCAATTTCACGAATCTTATCCATATTTAATAATCCTGAATCTTTATCAACCCCATAACTAACTTGCTCATAAATCTTACCAGAGAAATTAACATGACTTCCATGTGTTAAATGTCCACCGCAAGCCAAATCCAAACCCATAAACTTATCCCCAGGATTCAAAAAAGCAAGAAAAACAGCTGCATTTGCAGGGCTTCCAGATAAAGGCTGAACATTAGCATGCTCTGCCCCAAACAACTTCTTAGCTCTATCAATAGCAATCTGCTCTATCTTATCAACATTCTCATTTCCCTGATAATATCTCTTAAATGGATATCCCTCAGAGTATTTATTCATTAAAACACTTCCGCATGAATGCAAGACGGCTTTAGAAACATAATTTTCTGAAGGAATCAAATTCAACACATTTTTCTGCCGCAACAATTCCTCTTGCATTAACTCAAAAACCTCTGAATCAGCTTCTTTAATGGATTTCATTAAATTCCACAACAAATAGGGTTTTAAATGATTATTGTGATTAAAAAAACAATACGTGCTAATGAATTCCCTTGTTTTTTGAATGTCCAATGATTCACCAAGGTCTTAAGCCGATGGTTTCTTAGAATCATTGGGATAAAGCACCTAGAACATCAGAAACCAAATACAAAGAGCCTGCAACTAAAATCATCTCAGAATCCTTGGTCAACTGCCTAGCTTTCTTCAAAGCATCAGAAACATTCTTCAAAATAATCACATTTTCATTATATTGCCTAATCTCTCCTGCCAACTCTTCTGCAGACTTTGGCTTAAATCTGCCTTCTGTAACAATAACATTATCAAACAATGGAACAATCAACTCAGCCATTCCATCTATATCCTTATCTTCTGCAATACCTAAAATAAGTGTTTTCCGATTTTTCATTCTTGTAATAAAATCTCTCAAACTCTTCATACCATCAACATTATGTGCGCCGTCTAATATAATTAAAGGATTCCTAGAAACAATTTCCATCCTTCCCTTTAAACTAGCTTTTTCCAAACCATTTTTAATAAACTCCTCTTTCAATCCTAATTCACGAGCAACAATAATTGCTAACAAGGCATTTTTTATTTGATGCTCTCCTAACAACTTAATTTTAAATTCTCCATTAATCAACCCAGAAACAAGAAACTTTTGATAATCAAGATTATCCTCTATTTGATTCCCTTTAATTAAATCATTAACATAAATAAATTTGCTATTCTTATCTCTACAAACATTCTCAAAATAATCTCTTAAATCTTTATCATCTTCAGCTGTAATTACTATTTGATTTCTCTTAATAATCCCTGCTTTTTCTTTTGCTATTTCCCTTTTACTATTCCCCAGCCATTTCTCATGGTCAAGACCAATATTTGTAATAACTGAAATTTCAGGATTAATAACATTTGTCGCATCTAATCTTCCCCCCAAGCCAACTTCAATAACTGCAACATCAACGCCTTTCTTAGCAAAATGCAAAAAAGCCAAACAAGTAACAAATTCAAAAAAAGTAACATCTAATTTATTCTCTTCTACTTTTTTCCTTAATTCTATAATTAGCTCTTCAAGTTCTTCATCAGAAATCATTTCTCCATTTACCTGAATTCTTTCATTAAACTTCTCTACATAAGGGCTTGTATACAATCCTGTTTTGCTCCCAGATTCTTTCAATATGCTAGCCAACATAGTTCCTGTGCTTCCTTTTCCATTAGTTCCTGCAACATGAATGCTCTTAAACTTCTTTTGAGGCTCATCTAAAACACCCATTAATTCCAACATGCCTTCTAATTCAAGCCTTGTTCCAAACCTCTTCAGGTCTTCAATATACTTAATATTCTCTTCTAGCATGTTAATTCTATCTATGAGTTAGTTAAAAACCTTACGAATACCATAATATTTTTATACATCTTAATATATTCTAAAATATGTCAATAGAAAGAGACCTAGAACTACTATATGAAATCGGTTGCTTAAGATTCATAGATAGAACATGGAAACAATTTCTTGGTAAAAATGCGGCAAACCTATCAGAGCATACATTAAGAGTGTCTTACCTATCAATGATGATTGCAAATAAAGAAGGAATAACAGATATTGGTAAAGTTCTAAAAATGGCCCTTGTACATGATTTATCAGAATCAAGAACAGGAGATGCAAACTATCTTCAATCTCAATTTGTAACAAGACAAGAAAACAAGGCGATAAAAGAAACGCTAAAAGATACTATCTTAGAAGAATTAAAAGATTTGTGGGAAGAATGCGAAGCCAGAGAAACAATTGAAGCCAGAATTGTAAGGGATGCAGATATCCTTGACCAAGACTTAGAGTTAAAAGAATGGGCTTCAATGGGACATGATGGAAACAAAGTCTGGAGAGAAACAAGAATACAAGCATTTAAGAAACTTTCAACAAATTATGCGAAAGAACTCTGGCAAGCAATTCAAGATTCAAACCCCCACGACTGGCATCTCCATGCTAGCAACAGATTAACAACAGGTGATTGGAAAACTGAAGAATCCAATAGTAACTCTTAAAACCCCATAAATCTCAATAACTTTAAGCCCGGGTTGGGTAGTGGTAGCCCGCGTGCTTGGAGAGCACGTTTCCTCTGGATATCCAGGTTCGATTCCTGGTCCGGGCGTTAGCCTTCTTGGCTAACCGGGCGTTAGCAGGATTTTAAAATCCTGTAGATTCCAAATCTAATTTGTTCAGGTTCGATTACTTCAATCTTGAAAAGTTGAAGTCACTAAGAATCTTTGATTCTTTCAGCCTGGTCCGGGCGTTTTGTCAAGAAGTTATCCGGGCGTCCCAAGAATGTTTACAATCCTCAATCCCTAAAAAAAGAAAACGGAGAATAACTAGGTCCATCAACTAAAATCTTAAAATTATTATTATCAGTACATCTATCCTCTTTATCCCTATTCCATTTCTCTTTGTCATAATAACTAACCTGACAATGTCGCCAGAAAAGAAGCCTTAAAACCTGCCCCTCATAATTTTCTGAATTAACATTCTTCAATTCACCAGGATCTTCACTTAAATTATACGCCTCAACTAATTTTTTATTCATATCAACTATTATTTTAGCATCTCCTTCAACAAGCCCTATTTTATACTTATGACTCTGTGCAACAAAAAAGATAGGTCTTCCTTTTTTCATTGTTTCTCCTTGAAATTCATCAGGTATTGGATAACCAAGAAGGTCAATTAAAGTAGGAACAAAATCTATATGGCTTACATCATCTTCTACAACAGAAGGAACAACATCTGGAATAGAAACTATTGCAGGAACAACTAATTCCTCATTATATATGCTATTCCCATGCCCTACAATGTCATGCCGATTTTCTAAATCATGCCCATGATCTGAAGTAATTGCTATGATTGTATTATTATCTAAACCATTTTCTTTAAGGAAGGAATAAACTTCACCTATTTGCTCATCTACATATCTCAAAGCATTATTGTACTTATTAACTCCTTTCTCATCATAATTTGTAATTATTGAAGGCGTTCCATCATCTGGCTTAAAGTAAGAATTCTCAGAAGGATAGGCATTTGGATTATGTGTTGCTTGGAAATTAAGGTAAAGGAAGAATGGTTTTTCTTTATCTCTCTCATTTAACCAATTAATTGCTTTTTCAGTAGTCTTATGATCATAATCTTTTTTTGCAACACCAGAACCATAATCAGTCAAACCATCTGTTAATGAATAAGAATAAACATCCAAGTTTTCAAAATCATAATATTTATCCATAGATTGCCATCTATCGTCTTGTGAAGAAAAATACCCTGTAGTATAACCTTCATCCTTAAAAATATCCCAGATAAATTTTCTAGGATTGTTTTGATTAAAGATTGTTCTAAAATCATTAGTAAATATATATCTAGAAGATAAAAGACCTGGTTGAGCATAATCGGAATGAGTTGCAGTGGTATAAGCATTATCAAATCTTATTCCCTTATTTGCAATTTTATCAATATTAGGAGAAACATCCCTATCATATCCATAAACTCCGAGTCTTTCAGCACTTACAGATTCTAAAAGAATAAACACAACATTTAGTTTATCAAAAGATTGATTAATTTTTGAAATATCTTCTAAAACCAATTTTTCCGCTTGATATTCTATTAAACTATCTGTATCTGTTATTATTTGGTTTTCAAGTTGAAGGAAAAAAGTGTTAGTAAATAAAGTTATTATAAAAAATGTTAAACTCACATAAAAATAAATTGATAGTTTTCTTGAATCCTCTTCTTTAGAATCGCTAAGATTAACTTTTTTATGCAATAATGTTATAACCCCTCCTAAGATTACAAGTATTGCTCCAAGAGTTAGGATATTTATTTGTAGGGTTGTTGATCCTGTCAGAAAAATTAAAGTTTGGGCCCTTACAATTTGACCTGTAGTTGTAAAGGTTATCACTGCAGAAACATAGATTAGTGAATAAGCCATTATAAAGAAAATTCTAAGGGGCTTTCTTATTTGTTCCAAAACAAACTTTCTTCTTCTTGATAAAATTAAAGCATTTAATGTAAATAAAGTTAAATTAAGAAACAGAAAATAAATTGATAAATAAATATTTCTTACAGACCAATCTCCTGAAATTGTTATAGCAACTACAGTTAAAAGAAATAGGATTAAACTTAAAGAAATAGCTAGTCGAAGATGATTCACCCTTTTCATATGTACTAAAGTCCTAGCTCATATTTAAATGTTTAATTAATAGATTCCTCTTACATAATCTTTTTAAACCAATCCTTCTAAACAATCAAAGATGGAACAAAAATACATATTACAAACTCAACAAGAATCAACTCCAAAATCCTTAAAAAATCAATTAATAGAACAAAAGAATTCTCTTGAAGCTAGAATAAAAGCCTTGGAAGACAAAGAAAACAGAGATTTACTAATGGGATCATTACAAAAACTAAATGACATCTCAGAATCTTTAATCCCATTACAAGAATCCTTGAATATTGTCTGGAAACGAACACAACAAATGGATGAAGAAATGAAGGAAGTAATCAAAAGACTTTCGTAAGATTTATATACTAAAACATATATATTAGATTATAAAATGGGGTTGACAACAATACAACTTTTTGCAACGATTATATCTGTCTTAATAATAATTAAATTCCTATTCTTCCTATTCAATAAACAAGCTTGGATGAACTTTGCTAAAAAGATTTACACAAACAACACAATAACCTGGCTATTTGGAATACTTGCATTAATCGTTCTTTATTACTTATTGAAAACAATGTCTATAATAAATATATTAGCGGCTTCATTATTCACAGCATTATTAATGGGAATGGCATTTGCAGCATATGGCAATGAATTCATAAAAATGGGTGAGAAAATGCTAAAGAAAGGTCTTCCAGCCAGTGTTTGGATTAACTTCATAATATGGCTTGTCCTATCTGTCTGGGCCCTATACATAATTTTCTTTTAATCTCTAATTTCTATTAGGAAAATCTTTAAAACAATGATTTATTAATAGTGCTACGCCCGGATGGCACAATGGTACTGCGCTGGTCTCGAAAACCAGTTTCCTCCGGGATATCCCGGTTCGATTCCGGGTCCGGGCGTGAAGCCTCTTTCCCAACCGCAAGCTAGGCAGATGTGTTGGATTAAGGAGATGTAAAATTATTTATGGAATCTTTTATATACTGGTAATTGCGAGGACATAATATGGAAAGAAAGCTCGAAATAACAAAAAAACTAGAGCATCTAGCAAGAAAAGGAGTTTTAGATAGCTCTGTTGCCATTTTAAACTTACCAAGTACAAACTATTGTGAAAAGAGGGCAGAGAGAGTTTATGTTGATGGAAAATTACAGCAATCTTGTTTTGGATGTGTTACACAGGGAATTAAAACTAGAGATAGACTAGAGATGGAGGACATCAAGAAAATTATAGATTTTTTTGGAGAGCATTATGCTACGCGCTTTATAACTCTAAATGGTAGGGGAGATCCATTTGACCCAAGACTTAAAGAAGAGAACCTTGGAAAAATAAGATATGCCCAAGAAAGATGGGGGATACAAGCCTATGCCTTTACAGCAGGAAACAATCTTGATGAAGAAACCTGTAATGAACTGGCAGATAACGCGGTTAATATAATGATTAGTCTCTTTGGAAATCAATTCATAGATGCAGATTTCTTTGCTGGCAAACCATATCCTTCCCCACCAAAGCCAATGCAAAATCAAGCAGAAATTGCTACAAATCTAAGAAGATTAATCCACACATACCAACAGCACCCAAATCAACCAAAAGAGGGAACAACAAGAATTGGAATGAATTATGTAATTTCAGAAAGAGACTTAAGAGACTCTGGAAATAAGGTTAACGCATTAAAAGAAGGAGCAAATGAAAACGGCATCTATTTCGTTTGTAACACAAACTTCCTGAAACATCCTAATGCTCAGACTCAAGAAATGTTAGAACAGATGGCAAATAAGCATAGTGATTTTAATTTAAGGCATAGCACTGTAGTAAATGGCCAATGCCAAATGGGTGCTGGTTCTTCTGCCACTGTGGATTTTGATGGAACGTTGTTAAGATGTCCATATATGAATAACCAAACAGAAGGAAATGGAAGATTTAATTTATTATCTGTAGAAGAAGCAAGAGAGGTAATTGGAAGATATATGAAAGATAGATCTTATCCCTGTGTGATGAGGACACATCAAAAATAAGTTTCTAAAAGCTCCTCTTTCAAGAAAATTTGTCAGCACGCCCTAACCGGGCGTTACAAAATAATACAACAATCATAGAAGATTTTCTTGAAAATATCTAAAGATGTTTGGCCATGTCCTGTAGAACTTCGTAACCTGCTTGAATCCTTTCTGCAGAAGTCTTAGGGCCAGTTATAGCCCTTCCAACTACTAGAATACTAGAACCATCTTGAACTGCGTTCCCAGGTGTAAAAACTCTTTTTTGATCTGCTCCTGCAGGTGTGTTTGGACCTTTTATTCCAGGAGTTACATAAATAAAGTTTTCTGGAAGTTTATTTTTTACAGCATAAAGATCTGCAGCAGAACATACAACTCCATCAAGGCCAGCTTCATTTGTTAATTGTGCTAAATTTAAAACTTGTTCTTCAGTTTCTCCAGAAAATTTCAGCTGATTATTCAAGATGCTTTTATCAATACTAGTTAGAACTGTAACTCCAATAATTTTAGGCATTTTAACACTAAATTCCTCTGAACATTCTTTTGCTCCTTCTACAGCTGCCTTCATCATCTCTAAACCTCCTGATGCATGAACATTGAACATGTAAACTCCCAACTTAGTTGCCGCCTTTGCAGCACCCTTAACAGTGTTTGGAATATCATGATATTTTAAATCCAGAAACACATTAGCTCCAAAACTTTTAACCAAACTTACAACTTCTGGGCCAAACCTAGTAAAAGACTCTTTTCCTATTTTAAATAATCCAACAACAGGACTTAATTCTTCAACTCTCGCCCTCACATCTTCAATACTATTTAATCCATCCAAAGGCAAACAAACCTTTTCCCTCGCCAATTTTTCTTTTTCACTTAATTCCATCTTATAATCTTAAGCCAAAGGCATTTATAATATTATCAAAAGTTAGTTTATCAATTTGTTCTTCAGAAATTCCTAAACTAGGAAGAAATTTCTCAATGAATTCTTTATAAATATGAAGAGTAGGATATCCAGAAGGAAATCCACTATGCAATTTTTCACCGACAGTGTGGGGTGCGTGGTCTGTTTCAATCCAATCAACTTTGCCTTGTTTTAACAATTCTTGCAATTTTTTTACCTCTTCTTCATCTCTTAGAGGAGGATTCATTTTGTACAAGTTTCCATGTGGTCCTTTTAATTTCTCGTCACTCCAAATAACATGATGGGGTGTGATTCCGCAAGTTATATTCATTTCTTTCTTATTTTCATTTACCATTTCTATTGATTCTGCACAAGAAATGTGTGCTACGTGTAATGTTCCCTTAAAATTATATTCTTTAGCAAATTTTATCTGATCTTTTAGAGATTCTATCTCTGCTATTTTTGGCCTAGAAAGAGCATGAGTATGGGGATTTTGGGGATCAAAAATGTTTTTCATATAACTTTCCTTTTCACAATGAACAACAATAACTCCTTTATATCCATTCTCTGAAAGAATTCTGTAAACTTTTCTTTGTTCTTCTTCGTTAATAATTGCAAGATTCCCTGTAGATCTACCAGCATACATCTTCATTCCAATCACTTCTCTCCTATCTCTAACCAACCTTATTGCTTCTTTCAATTGATCTTCGTCTGAGGTCGCTCCAATATATAGAAAATAATTACATTTCTTATCTTCTGGAACTAGTTTTAATCTCGTTATAACATCTTCTTCTCTTAAAATTGGTTTAAGAAGATTTGGCATATCAAAGACATAACTAACTCCTGCCTCATTAGCCACAGAGAACCCGTGGGCTATTGTCTCCTTATAATTTTGATCAGCGTCTCTAAAGTGAACATGCGGGTCTATTCTTATCTTATCCATTTTGTTAAATTCTTTTAGCTTACCCTTTACTTCGTTTATAGAAGAATATCCTTTAGAACTCATGTATTCATTAAATTCTTTTTCAATTCTATCAAAACAACTCTCCTTTTCCTGCATAAAAATAGTTGCTAGTTGAACAGCACTTGCTCCAGCAAGAATAAATTCAAAGACATCTTTTCCAGAACTAATTCCCCCTACTCCAATGATGTTTATATCTTTGTCTAATAATTCGTAAAATTTTCTAACATTAGCAAGGGCAATTGGTTTTACATATTTTCCTCCAAGACCTCCAAAACCTCCCTTTGGTTTTATAACCACTTCCTCATTATCCGGATCAATAAAAAGTGTATTTCCCACAGAATTTATACAAGAAACAAATTTTACCTTGTGCTTATTTAAAATATTAGCTACTTGTTCAAAGTGGACAAAATCAAAATAAGGAGGTAATTTAACTCCCAATGGTTTTTTACATATGGCCATTACCTTGCTTAATACTTCATCCATTTGCTCAAAATCATACCCTATTTGGGGTTTTCCAACTATATTCGGGCAAGAGAGATTTAATTCAATAAGATCTGCGTCCGAATTGTTAAAAGATTCTATCATGGCTAAATTATCTTCTAAAGATAAACCTGAAACACTAATTACTACGGGTTTATCAAATTCTTTTAATCTGGGAACAAAGTCAAGATATTTTTTATATCCAAGATTTGGTAATCCCATTGAGTTAATAGATCCAAATTGAATATCTTTATACCTTGGACGAGGATTCCCTCCTCTTTCTTCTAAAGTACAAGATTTTGTGGTAATTGCTGCAGATTTAGATTTACCAATTATTTCTAATTCTTTAAGAGATTCACATAATGGCCCAGACGCATTAAAAATGCAGTTCGAAAATTTAACTCCAGATATGTCAGTTTGATAACTCATTTTATTATAATTCTTATAGACTTAATTTTTCAACACCATATTCTTCAAACTCAGATTCAATTTCCTTTTTTACCTCTTCTCCAGGTTGGAGTTTCTGATATATTAATGGAAGAATATCTAGAGATGAACTCATGCTGTAAAACTTAAGTCCTTTATTTTCAATTGCCTCCTTTACGCTTGCCCCATCATCTCTTTTTTCCATACGATTCGTCAAACTTATTACTCCCACGACATCTACTCCTGATTCTTTCAAGCTATCAAGAGTGGTGATTAGAGACCCTCCTGTTGTGGTTACATCTTCAATAACAACCACCTTTCCTTTTGGCATTCCTACAAAGAATCGATCTTTGGGAGCTCCGTGATCTTTTGGTTTTGCTCTGCCCATTGCAAGAACATGGCTTCCTTTAGCAAAACTTTCTTGCAATTTTGCTAACTTGTACTGTGTTATTACTCCTAATTTTGTAGCTCCCTCTGGAACTCCATAAAAAGTATCTACCTCCAATCCCTTACTTTTCGCAAAAGAAATTAAATAATCAGATAATAATTCTGTTAAAAATACATCTCCAACAACATTCCTCCAGTTTGCATAAAAGTGAGATTTCCTTCCAGATTTAAGAGTTATAGCCTCTTGAAAGAATCCATAAATATTATTTTCTTCTATAAACTTATTAAATTCCTCTTGTCTAAAATCCCCTTCTGAATTCATCAATATCAAAGCTGGTTTATCTTTTTAAAGATTATTGTGGAAAACAGACATTTATCAATCAAAAGCTCCAAGACCTTTAAGAACACTTCTAAATTTACTTACCGCATCACCACTAGTAGAATAAGCTATCTCTGCCCTATAATATTGAATCCTCCTGAAAAAATTCTGATTTCTTTGACTAAGAGGATTCCGCCTACCATTATACATAAGAACAAAGGGAGTTTGATTAATTGTAGATTCAAGCATCCTTGTAAAATATTCATCAATTCTTCCAAGATGTGCAATCACTAATTTAGAATCTGGAATAACTACATCAGTTGCAAACCTAACTATCCTCCAAGGATTATCTCCTTTCTTAGCATCGCCATGTACAAAATAAAAACTTTTTCCAGATTCAGAAACAGTTTTTTCTAAAGAATCAAACAACCCAAAATGTTCCAAATCATTAGGAGAACAAATAAACGAAACACCCTCTTTTGAATGTTCATCGCTCTCTAAATCATCTGTCCTAGGTTCAGTAATACCTAATTCACATTCTTCAAGCTGCATGGGCATGATTAAAAAAGATTTACAGACTTTTTAAAATTAATTATCAATAAGATTTTATACCTAAAAAACCAAATTAAACAATGAAAAAACCACTAATCTTCATAACAATTATTCTAATAATTGGAATCACAATTCTATCAAATCAAATCCCACAAGATTCCAAACAAGAAATATCGCAACTATGTCTCCAAGAGACATGCTTCCAAGTCCAATTAGCTCAAACAGCAGAAGAAAGAAAACAAGGCCTATCTAACCAAGATTATCTAAAAGAAAATCAAGGAATGTTATTCATCTTCCCAGAATCAGGAAACTATGGA
>PJEL010003061.1_pt1 | contig 14657 bp, 8 predicted proteins | sample 1853271 | NCBI WGS metagenome assembly PJEL01 (sample SAMN08108733, study PRJNA415343) | Invertebrate metagenome, whole genome shotgun sequencing project. | host: Globobulimina | place: Sweden: Gullmar Fjord | collected 2015-08 | reverse complement strand
TCAGCTATCCATAAATCCATTTCGGGCAGGAGGGGAGGGAGCAGGGTGCTGATATTGCCATTTCCTTTTACCTCAACAATTAGAGTAGTCGTCTGATTAAGTAAAACTTCTTCATCTTTAAATTTTGCCTTGATTTCAAATTGTCCCACTGCCCCTCTAAAGTAATGAGGTGCCCCTTCAGGTAGCGGTTTGATATTGAGTTGAATTGCTTCGCTGGTTAAAACTATGTTGTTTTCGGGTCTATCCCCCGGAATGATGAGTTTAGCCGGATCGATGGTAATTGGGCCTGGAGTTGTAGGAAAGAGGGCAATGTGGGTGGGATGTACCCGATATTCTCGTCCATCAATAGTTGTTGTATAGGTCGGCCTTTGAATAAGAGATGTATGCCAAAACCCATCAAAAAGATTTTCTTCATAGTTGGGTTGAGTGGGAAAATCAAGAGCCTGATAACGTCTAAGTTTATAAGTCACTTGCTGCCCAATGTATGGATTGAGATTATCCACCTCAGCCTTGATAAAGAAGTCCGGAGAGGAACTATCTTCATCTTGTGGCCTTTGAGCTAAAATAGTAAATTCAAAACCAGCTATCGTGATAAAAATAGCAAAAAGTGTAATAATGATAGGTGTAAATTTTATAAATCGCATGAGAGGCTTTTGATAGATAATGAGACAATGAACAATGAGCAAGAAAAGGTACAGTTGAGCTAAAATCTCACCCAAAGCCGCTTTGCGTAAGCCAAGCCACTTTGGGTGAGCCAAGCCGCTTTGGGTGAGACTAAATCCTTATTGGTTCTGGGCTTGTCCAGGTTAGGGTTGTTACTGTTTTAAATTGCCAATACTCTCACGGAGTATCACTCTCACGGAGTATTTTAGCTGCGTCAACACCCCGGTTCTCCATGATTGCCACAACAATCCGAGCGTGTCCTGATTTTAATCCAGTTGTTGCGTAAGATAAGATGCAGTTTGTGTCGCCAGGGTATGGGTTGGCGTAAGTTATTCATTACTTCTGAGAGCGTTTTGGGTCGCTGTTTAGCACACATAATCATCCTCTTTTTATGATTTGTTAATTTCTTATACTATAATAATGCAGTGAGGCTACAATCTCAAATTTTCAGGTACGATTTGCCCTTCCCATTGATGTTGTATTTAGGACCTTAGAAATTGAGTCCTTGTACATTGGGCCAGAAAATCTCAGGCAAAGCCGGCAAAAATTTTAGCCGGCAAAGAACGCAAAGATTTTATAATTTTTTCTTGGCGGTCTTGGCCATTTTGGGTGAGCCAAAATGCCCTGTTTGGTTCTGGCTTTGTTCGGGTTAGGTTTTGGTAACAAATTTGGTATAAAGTCTTAAATAAGAGTATATTATATTATTATGAGTATGCGCTTGATTACATTTTTCAATTACATAAATTTTATCTGAGAGATAAATTCAGGATTTGTTTAAGATGACTTCTCTGGTCGGCAAAACTATAGGCAAATATAAATTGCTTGATGTATTGGGTTCAGGTGGTATGGCTCAAGTCTATCGCGCTATTCAGATGCCATTAGAGCGAGAGGTGGCGGTTAAGGTTTTACATACCCATTTAGCTGAACAAGATGACTTGCGAGAGCGTTTTTTGCGCGAGGCTAAGGCTGTGGCTGCGCTGCGTCATCCAAATATTGTACACATGTATGATTATGATTATGAAGTTAACTTATGTTATATGGCTATGGAGTTTCTGGACGATATGTCCTTAGAAGATCGTTTGTGGCCCTCTAAACCTGAAATAAACCACCCTGAGCCATTAGCTATTGCTGAAGCCCTGCAAATAGTTGTTCAAATTGGTCAAGCCTTAGATTTTGCCCATAAACAGGGTATTGTTCATCGAGATGTCAAACCAGCCAATATTATGCAAAACTCTGATGGCCGGGTGGTTTTGACGGACTTTGGAATAGCAACCGTGCTGCATGAAACCCGATATACGCTTGAAGGCAGCACCAGTGGAACGCCATCTTACATGTCGCCAGAACAAGCCCTGGGTGAGCGGGGCGATGCTCGCAGCGACATCTACTCTCTGGGAGCGGTATTATATCAATTAGTTACAGGTCGTTTGCCCTTTGAGGCCGACACTTTGTATAGATTGATTATGATGCATGTTAATGAACTGCCCCCACCCGCAACCCTGGTTAACCCCCAACTCGATCTAGCTATAGAACAGATTATCCTTAAAGCTATGGCTAAAGCGCCTGCTGACCGTTATCAAAATGCAGGAGACTTGGTTGCTGATGCCCAAGCAGTTTTAGATGGGCAGCCGATTAGCATTAAAATCGACTATGCCAACAAGTTAACCCCAATATTTTTAAAGTATAAAGTTCATATAGCTCTAATCAGTGCCATACTATTGCTCGGGTTAGCAATCTTTTTTGTCTTTAGATCAGGCCCTAATCTCACCCAGCCTGATCAAGATGGTGTGGGTTCGATGGCAGCCCAACCCGAACAAGGTGTTGATTCGATGGCGGCTAAACCTCCACTTGATCGGGCCTATAGTGAAACATTTGAGGACAATCATGCCAATTGGCTTATGACAGCTAAACCAATTTCTCGACAACTGGTTAATGGTGCTTATGAGATTATAATCGAAGTTCCCAGTCGGGCTATTACGACCTATCCCAAAATGTTGGGAGATTATAGTAAATTTTCTTATAGTGTCGAAACCAGATTGTTAAATGGGCAGCCAGAAAGTGGTTATGGTTTGGTTTTTCATCGCCAAGATGATCAGAACTATTATGTTTTTGCCATTAATGGCTTAAAGCAGTGGAGTATTTGGCGTTTAGAGCAGGGTGTGTGGCATGAACTTCGTGATTTGCCTGCTGCTGAAAGCTGGACAACATCGGAAGCCATTTTCCCACTTGGTGAGGTGAATTATTTGCAACTTGAAGTGAATGAGGCAACAATTAATTTATTAATTAATGACAAACACCTGCTAAAGTTGGCTGATGACAACGCCCCTTTGACTCGTGGTGGCATTGGATTTTATGCCGCTTCCTCCAGAACGGCTAACCCAGCCTTAACTCATATTGAGTTTGATAATATCACCTTGCTCCCCCTGGAAAACCTTACTATTCCCTCAAAGACCTCTGAATAGTACCGTTTTTGCCAAAATCGCCCTGTATTGGTATTCTTATCCCTTCCAAAAATAGAGAAGTAATAGTTGTTTGCGGACAATTCCTAATAAGTGATAGGTGAATAGGAGTTTTAGTTGTGATACAGCAGAATTTATATAAAGAGTGTCCTGTTTGTATGCAGGCCCCCGTTGTTTTACAAAATACAGATATGTATAGTTGTCAAGCCTGTGGTTTAAGCTTAAAAGAACATGCTGTGTTAGGGATATTTAAAAAAGGTCAATATGCCCTGGTTACTTTAGGGGATAATAATTTTACTGTGGCTGAGGCCAGTCTTAAAGATGTTGTTCTTGCCCCTGACCCTTTAAAAATTGCACTTGGAAATATATATCGTGATGAACAGTTGGCTGAAATTTCTAATGGTAATGCTGACCTTATTAATCCGGTTAAAACAATTTTAGCTCAAATTATTCTGGAACAATTAAATGAAGAATGTTTTATTTATGTTCCCGGCTTGCGGCGAGGGCATGGTCAACCTTTGACCGAAGAAAGTGGGTATCAACCCACTCAAAAAATACCCCTAAAAGGCATTAAATGGCAAGATAATGGCAATCTGTTTTGCACAACCAAACGCTTGGTCTTGCCCAGTAATCAATTCACCTTCATTCGCTTAGACCGCAAAATTGCAAGGGTTCAAGCTTTTAATGACGGTATTGCTATTCAGCGTAAAAAAGAGGGGTTTGCCACTTATTTTGGGGGCTGTTACGCCCATGAAGCTGCTTTAGTGGCTGCTTATGTGATGGCTAAAATACCGGCATTGCGTCCGCTGGTCTAGTATAAATTTTTATAGATGTGGAGATATAAACTGTGACCAAATTAACCCGTGAAAAAATTGAGCAACAAATCGAGACCCAGGGTACGGCCTTATCCTTAGCCGGGGCTGACCTTAGCGGTTTGAATTTATCTAACTTGGAGTTAAGTGGGACAAACTTTACAAATGCTAACCTCAGTGGGGCCAATCTAAAAAATGCACAAGTTAGAGTGGTTAACCTTAGCGGAGCCAATTTAGAAAATAGTAACTTTAGGGGAGCTAATTTAAGTGAAGCGATTTTTAGGGGGGCTAAAATGCAGGGTACAAATTTTAGCAATGCTTATCTCATCAAAGCCAATTTAGCCAATGTTGATTTACGCGGAGTCAATTTGAGTAGATCCAAGTTGGATGAAGTTAATATGAGTGGCTCTAATTTAGAGGCAGCCAACTTGGACCGGGCTTTTGCGGTCAGGTCAGCAATGAGTGGGGCCAATTTTAGCCAAGCTGATATGCCAGATATGAATCTTAAAGAGGCTGATTTAAGCGAGGCTAACTTTAGGGGGGCAAATATGAGAGCGGCTTTTTTAGAAGGGGCGACTCTTACTGGAGCTGATTTGCGTCAAATTAACCATAAAGACACAAATTTCCAGCGGGCTGTTTATAATGAGCTAACTCAATGGGCGGAAGATATTGACCCTATTGCTGTTGGGGCGGTGCAGAAAAAGAAGAAAAGGTGGTTTGGATTATTTTGATTAGGAATTTGGGGATTAAAAGGTATAATAAGTATGAAATAAAATAACCTGGCGAAGGTTTTTCTATGTTTGAAACAAAGACGGTTCGATTTTTAGTTGTTTTATTATGTATTGTTGCTGTTTTAACAGCCTGTAGTCCGGAATTGGACCAGGTTACACCTGAACCAAGCCCGACCCCCACCCGTCCCCAGGGTGTCCCCCATAACGAAAATGTCGAGGCCTTAAATGCGGCCCGGGCTGCCTTAGATAGACAAGATTTTGGTTTTGCTCCCTTGTTGCAGGCTGAGGCAGCCAAAATTGTGCTTGAAACCATAAATGGGGTTGAAACCGCTCACTTAACCTACCCTCAACAGCCGGCTGACCCATCTGATTGGCCCAGTGTGGATAGCTTTGTCTCAGCTTATAGCATCAGACACGTTATGACCGATATGTCACAGGTAACTCGGGTAGCCATAGGGCATCTCAATATACCCGCTTCTATTGATAATTCTGCTGAAAATATCGATCATTCAGCAGCCTGGATTACTTTTCTTGATGGTAGCCGGGCTGTTATTGACCTATCTCCCCTGGCAACCAATTTTGCCTCGCGCCATATCCCCGATAGAATGATGGTTGACTCGGCTGAAATTGAAGCTATTTTTGAGGACCGGCGTACTGGTGTGAATTTGGATAGACTCCAGCCCATGTTGGTCCAAACCGAAGACGGACAATTATACTATTCTTTAGCCAAAGTACAGGTTTCGTTTGATCGTTATACCTTTTCGTTGTACACCCACCCGCTTGAACCAGCCGACCCTATGGTTCCTATGAATATTCGCCCTGGTGTAGTCGCCCAAATTGCAATCAACCGCGATGAATTTGTCACCTTACAGGAGCTTGCACTTGAAACTGGCCCCACCCTTTTTGAAGATGAGCCACATCTACTCGACCGTCAGGGTAGCAGTGATGAGATTATAAATGAGGTTTTGGATGATAATCTGCCCTTGTTATGGCATTTAATTACTAAATTTGAACACCAAAACCCCGATGCAACCATTCCAACACCGACACCCAGTATAACACCCACGCCCATCCCCAGCGCTACCCCCACCCCAACAGCTACCCCCAAAAAGATGCCCTTAGTGACCTCTTAAGAGTGAATTGCGTAATTCATAAAAAAGGGGAGTAAGGAGTAGGTAAGAACGTGGCTGAAAAGTTTTTGCCCCTAAACAGAGTTTGGGAATGATTAACTATGACTCCACTGACACCTGAATTTTCAGCGTTTCATTAGCTCCGGCAGGCAGTGCCAGTACATACCCAAACCTGTCATTGCCGCGAGTGCTCCCCACAACTTGTGCTTGATTAGACCTAAAACGCATATTGAGCCAAAATAAAACAGCCGAGTTTGGCGTCGAACCGGTAGCGATTTAGAAGTGTTGTTCCAATCATACGTTAGTCTCCAACAAGTCGAGTGCGGCGTGGGCTCTTTTTGCGTCAATCTTTGCCCTGCAATCTTTGAATATTTCAAGTGCACGCCTCAGAGAGGCACGAGCGGCATCCATTTCCCCGCGTTTGGTTTGCATCTCGCCCCGGTGATACAAGGCACGGCCAAGTTCCAGGCGGCTGCCGAGTTGGTCGAGCTGGGCGATGGCGTCGTCAAAGCCGCGTGCCGCTTCGTCCCACGCACCCTGCGTGGCGAGGATTTGGGCCTGTACGCGGCGAGTTACGGCTTTGATACGGGGAGAGGGCGCTTCTCTGGCCATGGTCAGTGTCCTTTCGACAATTTCTGTGGCCTTTTCGAGTTGCCCTACCCTCAAACTGGCTTCGGCATATCGCGGATTATTGAGCAGTGAGAAATTTCGATTGTCCGTTTCCGCAATTATACAGGCTGCTTGGTTGAGATGCTCAAAGGCATTCTCCCACTCCCCGCGCTGCACGTACCAGTGGGCAAGTGCATACAGGCTGTTCCAAGCCATCATAACTATTTGATTGAAATCACCTGCTTGTTCAACCGCGTTTCTGGCGTTTTGCTCTGCCAGATCCACCTGGCCCAAATCAGTCTGAACGATCGAGAGTTGGGCACTTGCCTGAACAGCCAGACGAAAGTTACCCATCGCTTTTGCCTTATTTAACGATTTTTGGGCTGCGCCTTCCACCGCACCTAGATCGCCCAGGCCGTAACAAGCTTCTGCAAGATTAATCTCGGCCCAACTAACTGCAATCAGTTGGCCTGTTTTTTTTCCAATCTCGATTTCTTGCCTGGCGAATTTGAGGGCATCTTGCCACTTTCCCATCAAGACCGAGGCTTCGGTCAGGTACTCGTACCCGATTGCAATACTTGGAGGGTAGTTATTTTGCTCGCCAAAGGCGATAGAATGTCGCGCCCATTCCATACTTTTGTCAAATTCTGCTAACTGCTGGTACGCTCCTGCCAGATAAATGCAAATGTAACTCCAAGTGCGTGGATCATCCAACGGCTCGGCAACTTGTCGGGCTTGTTCCAAATAGGCCAGTGCCTGTCGGTGCTGGCCGAGGTTGTGATGAAATCGCCCCAGAGAGGCTGTTGCCAGCGCCAGTTCATTTCCCTGCGTATCCGGATTCAATTCATTGATCGCCTCCTCCAATAACTCCAGGCCCCGTTCGTCAGCATTATACGCATAGCGCATTCCGATTTTGGACTTGATAGAGGCTCGCTTTTCAGCGTCCGGGGCCAGGTTTAGAGCACGTTCGTAGGCCTCAACCGACTGAGAAATATCTCGAAAGCCTTGAATGTCGCCTGTAACTTCGTAGATGATCAAAAGCTGCTCGGTCAGGTCCAGCGACTCGGCGGTTTCGCGGGCGTGATCGTAGTGGAGCAAGGCTTCCTCGATCGCAAACAAGCGATGGGCTTTTTCGGCAGCACGCAGCGAGAAATCCAGCCCTTTTTGCAGCTTTCCACCCTTAAGAGCGTGATGCGCCAGGGGTTCAAAGTCGTCCGGACGCAGTCGTTCGATGGCCATCATTACCCGGCGGTGTGTACGGCGACGGCGCAGGCCGCTCAAGCCCTCGGCCAGAGTCGTGGGGATCAGCGCGTGGGCAAAGATAAAGGTCCCGCCCCGTTCGCTGCTCAGTTCTTCAATCAGTTGGGCCCGCTCGGCAGCTTCCAGTCCATCAATCAGCGCCTCTTCGTTCAACTGGCTAGCCTCCGCCAGGGTATCGAAATCAAACTCGCGCCCCATCACCGCGGCCAGCCCCAGCGTCTCCTGAGCAGCGGCGGGTAGTTTCCTCACCCGCGACTGGATCGCCACCCGCACGCTCTGGGGAATCCCCAGTTCATCTGTGTCAGGTCGGCACCAACGTCCGTCCTCATAGTACAGTTTGCCGCTTTCAACCAGTGCCTTGCACACTTCTTCGATAAAGAATGGGTTGCCTTCGGTTTCGCGGTAGATACTGTCCAGGGATCCGGGCGTGATCTGCTCGTCAAACAGGATTTCCAACACCTCTCCGGTGTGCTCGCGGTCTAGCCGGGACAGTTTCAGGCGGGTCGCCAGCCGCTCGCGGTTGAGATCTAGCAGGACGTTTTGGAATGGACGGGATTGGTCGAGTTCTATCTCCCGGTAAGTGGCGACGATCAACAGTCTGCGGCGGCGGGTACTGCGGGCCAGGTGGTACAGCAGAGCGAGCATACCGCCATCGGCCCAATGGACGTCTTCGAACACCAGCATCAGCGGGGCGCGCTCGCTGAGGACGGCGCAAAATGCGGTGACGCTCTCGTACAGGCGGTACTGTTCGGCCTGGGGGTCCAGCGGGAGATTGGCTGGCACGTCAGGATAGTGGGGGCGCAGCTCGGGGATCAGCGTGAGCAGATCGGCCAGCACAAGCTCTGGCAAGTCAAGGGCATCTCCGTAATCGCTGCGGAGTACCTGGTGTATGATTTGCCTAAAGGCTGCATAAGGCGCATCTCCCTCGGCATAGCTGACGCCCACCAGTGCCTGGCCCCCCGATACTTCAGCTTGCGTGACCAACTCGCGCACCAGGCGCGTCTTGCCGATGCCCGGCTCGCCGCTGATTAGCAACATCTGGCTCTCGCCTGTAGTCGTTTTCTTCCACAGTACTCTGCCTTCAGCCAACTCGCGCTCGCGTCCCACCAGCCGCCCGCGCACAATCCGGTCCAGCACAGAGAGTTCCTTGGCCGAGGCGTTATCTTTTTCCAGGAAGCCGGGTTGTTCCAATGTTTGTAACACCTCGGCGGCAGAGTTGGGGCGGTCTGTCGGATTTTTGTTCAACAACTGGACGATGAGAGCATCCAGGGCCGGGGGAATCTGCTCGTTCTTGGCACGTGGGGGGACAACGGGGGCGTGCAGGTGTTGGGTAATCACCGCCAATGGGTCGGCGGCGGTAAAGGGCAAGATGCCGGTTGTCAACTCGTACAACGTCACGCCCAGGGCATACAAATCTGTCCGCTGATCGATCTTGGCCCCCAAGGCTTGCTCCGGCGCGAGATAGAACACCGTGCCAACGAGGGTTCCTTCGAGCGTCAGCCGTGAGGCGACAGAACGGGCCAGACCAAAGTCCACCAACTTGGCCGTGCCATCGGGGAGGATCATCACGTTCTCCGGCTTGAGGTCGCGGTGGATGATGCCGCGGGTGTGGGCGTGATCGAGCGCGGCGCATATCTGGCACGCGATGGCGAGGATATCATCCAGCGACTCTGGGCGATGCTCGTAGAGCGATTTGCCTTTGACCAACTCCATCACAATAAAGGGCGCCGCTTGTTCCGAGCTTGTCAAAGGATCGGTCTCTCCGGCATCGTGGACAGAGATGACGTTGGGGTGATTAAGTTTCGCGGTTGCGCGGGCTTCGCGCATCAGATGGGCGTGGCCCTCGGTATCCAGAGCGGTAGCTGACATCACCTTGACCGCTACGTCCCGTTCGAGCAAGGTGTCATGGGCGCGATAGACTATCCCCATTCCACCTTGCCCAAGTTCGGTGTCAATGCGGTAGCGATTTTTGAGTATTGTTCCAATCATACGTCAACCTCCAATGAGACCAATACGGCGTAGGTTTTTTCTGCGTCAATCTTTGCCCTGCAATCTTTGAATATTTCGAGGGCACGCGTCAGGGAGACGCGAGCACCCTCCACTTTACCGCGTTTGGCCTGCATCTCGCCCCGGTGGTACAGAGCACGACCAAGTTCCAGGCGGCTGCCGAGTTGGTCAAGCTGGACGATGGCTTGGTCAAAGGCGCGCGCTGCTTCGTCCCACGAACCCTGTACGGCCAGGATTTGGGCCTTAACACGGCGAGTATGGCCTTCGATGTGTGGCGAGGGTGCTTCCCTGGCCATGATCAGCGTTTTTTCGACAATTTTTGTGGCCTTTTCGAGCTTCTCTACTCGCAAACTGGCTTCGGCATGCCGTGGGCTAATAAGCAGTAGCTCGTAGCGATTGTCCGTTTCCGCAATGATACTGGCTGCCTGGTCGAGATGCTCAAGGGCATTTTCCCAATCCCCATATTGCGTATGCCAGTAGGCGAGCGCACCCAGGCTTCGGCAAACTGTTTGCATGTGAGTGAGATCAGCCCCGCGCTGAACCGCGTTTTTGGCATTCTTCTCCGCTATCTCCCTCTGGCCCAGATCGGTCTGAATGATCGAGAGTTGAGCACCTGCGAAAACAGCCAGACGAGAATCGGCCAGTGTGTCCGCCATTTCCAACGACTTTTGTACTGCCTTTTCCGCCGCCAGCAAATCGCCCAGGCCGTAATAAGTGTATGCAAGATTAAACCCTGCCCAACTAACTTCAATCAGGTGGCCTATCATATTTGCACTCTCGATTTCTTGCTCGGCGAATTTGAGGGCATCTTGCCATTTTCCCATCAAGATCGAGGCCTCAGTCAGGTACTCATACCCGACCACAACACTCGGAGGATAGTTATTTTGTTCACCTAAAGCGATAGAACGCCGCGCCCATTCCATACTTTTTGTAAGTTCTGCTAGCTGCTGGTGCGCGCCTGCCAGATAAATGTAAATGTACCTCCAGGTGCGCGGGTCATCCAGTAGCTCGGCAATTTGTCGGGCTTGTTCCAAATAGGCCAGTGCCTGTCGGTGTTGGCCGAGGTAGTGATGAAATCGCCCCATAGAGGCCGTTGCCAGGGCCAGTTCGTCTCCCTGTGTATCTGGATTTAATTCATTGATCGCCGCCTCCAATAGCTCTTGGCCCCGCTCATCACCGACTCTTGCATACATACTCCCGATTTTGGACTTGATACTGACTTGTTTTTCAGGGTCCGTTGTCAGCTTCAGGGCACGCTCGAAAGCATCAACCGACTGAGAAAAATCGCGCGAGCGTTGAATGTCACCCATAGCTTCGTAGATGATCAAAAGCTGTTTAGGCAGGTCCAACGACTCGGCGATTTCACAGGCGAGCCCATAGTGGAGTAAAGCTTCCTCGAATGTACACAGACGATGGGCTTTTTCGGCAGCACACAGCAAGAAACCCAGCCCTTTTTGCAGATCTTCACCCTCGAGAGCATGACGCGCCAGCGATTCGAAATCATCCGGGCGCAGTCGTTCGATGGCCGTCATCACCCGGCGGTGTGTGCGGCGGCGGTGTAGCTCGCTCAAGCCTTCGGCCAGGGTCGCGGGGATCAACGCGTGGGCAAAGATGAAGGTTCCGCCTCGTTCGCTGCTCAGTTCTTCAATTAGTTGGGCCTGCTCGGCAGCTTCCAGTCCATCGATTAGTGCCTCTTCATCCAACTGGCTAGCCTCCGCCAGAGTATCGAAATCAAACTCGCGCCCCAGAACGGCGGCCAGACATAGCGTTTCCTGGGTAGCGGCGGGCAGTTTCCTCATCCGCGACTGGATCGCCACTTGTACGCTCTGGGGAATCCCCAGTTCATCTGTGTCAGGCCGGTGCCAACGTCCGTCCTCGTAGTACAGTTTGCCACTTTCGACCAGTGCCTTGCACACTTCTTCGATGAAGAATGGGTTGCCCTCGGTTTCACGGTAGACACTATCCAGGGATGCAGGTGCGATCTCCTCGTCGAACAAGATTTCCAACACCTTCCTGGTTTGCTCACGGTCTAGCCGGGGCAGTTTCATGCGGGTCGCCAGCCGCTCGCGGTTGAGATCTAGCAGGACGTTTTGGAATGGGCGGGATTGGTCGAGTTCCACCTCCCGGTAAGTGGCGATGATCAGCAGTCGGCGACGGCGGGTGCTGCGGGCCAGGTAGCGCAACAGAGCGAGCGTGCCGCTATCGGCCCAATGCACGTCTTCGAGCACCAGCATCAGCGGGGCACGCTGGCTGAGATCGGCACAAAATGCGGCGACGCTCGCGTACAGACGGTACTGTTCGGCCTGGGGGTCCAGCGGGGGATTGGCTGGCACGTCGGGCCTGCCATGAGCAGAGCCGAAGGGATAGTGGGGGCGCAATTCGGGGGCCAGTGTGAGCAAATCGGCCAGCACAAGCTCTGGCAGGTCAAAGCCGCCCCCGTAATCGCTGCGGAGCGCCTGGCGTATGATTTGTCTAAAGGCCGTATAGGGCGCATCCCCCACGGAAAAGCTGATGCCCACCAGTGCCCGGCCACCCGATACTTCAGCTTGTGTGACCAGTTCGCGCACCAGGCGCGTCTTGCCGATGCCCGGCTCGCCGCTGATCAACAACATCTGACTCTCGCCTGTAGTCGCTTTCCTCCAGAGTGCTCTGCCTTTAGCCAACTCACGCTCGCGCCCCACCAATCGCCCGCGCACAATCCGGTCCAGCATAGAGAGTTCCTCGACGGGAACACTGTCTTTTTCCAAGAAACCGGGTTGTTCCAATGCTTGCAACACCTCGGCAGCAGAACTGGGGCGACCTGCCGGGTCTTTGTTCAACAACTGGACGATGAGAGCATCCAGGGCCAGGGGAATCTGCTCATTCTTGGCACGGGGGGGGACGACGGGGGCGTGCAGGTGTTGGGTAATCACCGCGAACGGGCTGCCGGCGGTAAAGGGCAAGACGCCGCTCGTTAACTTGTACAGTGTCACGCCCAAGGCGTACAAGTCTGCCCGGTGATCGATCTCGTCCCCCAAGGCCTGCTCCGGCGCGAGGTAGAACACCGTGCCAACAAGGGTTCCTTCGAGCGTCAGCCGCGAGACGACGGGACGGGCCAGGCCAAAGTCTACCAACTTGACCGTGCCGTCGGGGAGGATCATTACGTTCTCCGGTTTGAGGTCGCGATGGATGATGCCGTGAGCGTGGGCGTGATCGAGCGCGGCGCATACCTGGCGGGCGATGGCAAGAATATCATCCAGCGTCTCCGGGCATCGCTCGTGAAGCGACTCGCCTTTTACCAACTCCATCACGATAAAGGACGAGGCACCTGAGCCGGCAGGCATTTCGGTCTCTCCGGCATCGTGGACAGAGACGATGTTGGGGTGGTTAAGTTTCGCGGTTGCTTGAGCTTCACGCTTGAACCGGGCGTGGCCCTCGGCATCCAAAGTGGCCGACATCACTTTGACGGCCACGTCCCGTTCGAGCAGGGTGTCGTGGGCGCGATAAACCGCTGCCATCCCGCCTTGGCCGAGTTTGGCATCAATGCGGTAGCGATTTTTGAATATTGTTCCAATCATACGTCAACCTCCAACGAGTTGAGCGCAGCGTGGGCTCTTTCTGCATCAATCTTTGCCCTGCAATCCTGAAATATCTTGAGGGTGCATATCAGGAAGACACAAGTACCATCCACTTTACCGCGTTTGACCTGCATCTCGCCCCGATAATACAGGATGTGGCCAAATTTTCGGCAGCTGCCGAGTTGGTCAAGCTGGGCGATGGCGTTGTTGATTTGTACGGTAGGCCCAAAAAAAGGGTAGCCTCATTCAGACACTCTTCCGTTAGCGTAAGTTCCCCCAATTATACGCTATTTCTCACTTTCTATCAATTTCAAAACCGACATCTCTCCACGGGTCTACCTTATAGGGGGTGTCTGGTTCAACGGAGTTGTTAGATAAAATTGTTTCATTACACCCCAGGCCGCTCCTGAGGGAGCAATACTTTGCCCCGTTTTATTTATGCCAGGCGTTTGGACTGGATATCTACATATTTAAATGTTCTTTTGAGGATACGTAAGCTGTTTTCTGACAAATGGCTACTTGATTTTATGGTACAGCGCATCTCGTGATAATGTTGATGTCGGATAATGTCGGTATCATTACCTATTTGAACCGCCAACCGCTCTGCATCTTCATCAGTAGCTCGAACAAATTCTACTTCACTAAAATCAAATATTTTTTGATGGGCTAACCAATTTACATATACGATGTCCTTGTGCTGAACATATTCCTGTCTCATTTGATGATCTACTACAGCAATGATATGCCCCTTTAAAAAATCGCGACTCTGATGACAAGATCGACAACCAAAATAAGTAACAAAATAATGTTGCGAGGTCTTAACAGTATGAGAGCTACACCAAGTTAAACATGTAGGGCAAAGCAGGTGCAAAACTTCAGAACTAAACCGGGCTGTTGTCTCTGCCCCGATATTGCTTAACCATTGTAAAGCTAGTGGGTGTAGCAGCGGGTGTTTGCCCATAATAATTTGTCGAAGTAAAGGAATTATATCTGAGCCCAGGATTATCACTTGAGGGTAAATATTGATTAATCGGCTGAATAAGTTAAAAAGCTGTTCCAGGTAGCTTAAATTTTTCTCAATTCCCATTTGTTCATAACGTATTGCTTGACCACTCAAGCCAATATTAATTGTGCCTTTGAGGGTAGTAGGTATCTCGTCTGTTAATATTATTGAGCTTACATCTTTGCGAAGGGTTGGTCTTTCTAGCGGCTTTTTTGATTTGGTTAAAGTATTAACATCTACAGGCTGAAGCGTCTCTAGTTTTAGTATCGTCACCCCGGCCATTGGGTGTGAAAAACCCCCCACTAAAGTTAGGGGGCTTCCTTAACGCTCAATGGGGTTTTTCTTAAAGAAAAGCCCCATTGAGCTTATGATAAAGCTAAGATTCTGGCCTTTCATCCCCTGTCTAAAGACCAGGGGCTTTCCCGGCTT
>PJEL010003060.1_pt1 | contig 14662 bp, 13 predicted proteins | sample 1853271 | NCBI WGS metagenome assembly PJEL01 (sample SAMN08108733, study PRJNA415343) | Invertebrate metagenome, whole genome shotgun sequencing project. | host: Globobulimina | place: Sweden: Gullmar Fjord | collected 2015-08 | reverse complement strand
ATCAATCGACCATTGTGCGCCATGTGACTGGATGGCAAATCATTAAAATGAATTTGGCACCCCGCTCGTGCCAAAGGTTCGTGCCGTCCAATTTCGATATCAAGCACTGCATCGGTTAGCGTTTGCGCCAGTTCTTTGCGCTGTTCGGTATCAATCCGACCCGCAGGAGATGTAACGGAGATCATCGTCATAATAATTATTCCTTCACTATTTGTTGTTTTGGGCGCCATTCCAGAACATCGCTTCTGTTCTTATTCGCCATCACTTGCATAACAATACTAAGCATATTTATTTGGTATCATTATGCAAGTGATAAAATTCACACTCCATTTATGGCGCTGGTAAACTGTTCAATTTGGCCATCTCTTGGGCAATTTATTTTGACCAAAAGTATCAATATAAAAGTGGCAATCTCAAATTTCACAAAAACAAAGCGTAATATTCTCAGACAATATCGCTATATCAGAGACCTTGCTGTGTATTTTCAGGAGAATTGCCGCATCAACAGATGCCGCTATCACTATGTGCATGCTCCGTCCGGTTTTTGCAATTTTGAAGAGGGTTGGATCTTCTGCAGAAATCACTTGCATAAGCCTACCATTTCACGATGCTATGGCAGCAGGAGATATGGAAAATGTTACTCACACGAGCTTGTTCAATTAATCGCGCACTAGATCAAATTGGTGATCAATGGTGCCTGCTTATCCTCGAACAAGTATTCAGGGGAACTGACACTTTTAGTCAAATGACCAACAATATCGGTATTTCAAAAACGGTATTGTCCAACCGCTTAAAATGGCTGCAATCTGTGGATTGCCTGCAGAAGGATAAAGGGACTGCCCGGGCCAAATATCACCTTACTGAAAAATCAGCTGACTTGTATCACAATGCCTTGATGGCTCTGGTCTGGGAAAGGCAGTTTTATTCAACTCCGGGCCTGGATGGTGCTGATCTCATTCATGAGCCATGCGGAAAAACCTTTCAGCCACACCTTGTGTGCCACGATTGCGGTGAAGATGTGCATATCATGGATGTGAAATACAGTGACGGGGAAGGGCATGGTTTTGATAAGCGGGAAGTTAAGCTAAGACGCAGATCTTCAATATCGGTTTTGGATAGTCCCGCCCTACAGAATATCTATCGAAATCACGTACATATTCTGGGGGATCGCTGGACATCTAATGTCATTAACCTGGCTTTTCAGCGCATCACACGCTTCGACGAATTTCACAAAGCACTCCCTGTTGCGACAAATATTCTGTCAAACCGTCTCAAGTTTTTGGTAGATGAAGGGATATTCGACACAGTTAAATACTGGCAAAAGCCGCCAAGATACGAATATCACCTGACCCCAAAGGGTCTGGCACTTTTCCCGTACTTTCTACTCCTGCGGCAATGGGGCGACAAGTGGTGTGATGCAGATAACACTGGTCACCCTACAATTTTGACGCACACTTCCTGTAATCACACACTCCACTGTGACGTCGTTTGCAGCGAATGCTCCAATATTCTAAAGTCTGACGAAGTAAATTTTGCAGTTTGAAAACAAGAATAACACTGCCCCTTCAGGAAAGGCTCTCTCATGGATATCAAAGGTATCACTCATATCAATTTCACTGTCAGCAATTTTGAAACATCACTCCCCTTCTATAAGAAATTCTTCGCCTTTATTGGCCTTCGGGAAATGATTGTGAATGACGGATATTATTATTGTGTCGGCCGGCGTATTGGGCTTGGTATTCAACAAGCATCTGATGAATATAAAAACACACCCTTTGATCAGGATAGAAGCGGTCTGCATCATTATTGCCTTTCAATGGAAAGCCGCAGTGATGTGGATGCCTTGGCGGAATTTGTAACCAGCGCAGGGGCGACAATCATCCGGGCGCCAGCGTCACAGGATCACTGGTTTCCAGGCATGTATTCCGTTCTGTTTGAAGACCCCGAAGGCCTACGCATAGAAGCAAATCATATTACGCCCAAGCCGAAGAACTGAGCCCCTGGTTCGTCAGCCGCTGTAATTCAGTCTTGACGCTGAAACGGGTGTAGAGATAGCTTTACACTTGATCAGCCTCACGATCTTTAAGGAGTGATATAGTATCTTGCCCGTCTCTAATACCTCACGCCTGATCTCGTTTATCAGCGCTCTATTTCTGATCCTGATTACTCCCGCAGCAGCAGATGAAAGGCTAAGCTCACACTGGGTTTTCGAACCGGATATTGGATTTGAAGGACGGGCGTCGGTTCAAAATGACCAATCCTACCGCCTTGAAATTGAGTATGGAAATTCAGGTCACCACAACATTTCTATTCTATCACTGAACAGCTCGATGAATGCAGTTATCGAAACCAACGAAGTCATCCCGCTACAGATTAAAATAGACACTAATGTCTTTGATCAAAAATTTACGTGTCACTCCCGTTGTGACAGTTATGGCATTCCTTCAAAAAACCTGATTTCGGCGATACGGCACGGGAAGAGACTCACTATTCGGCACAAAGAAGCGTCAATCGCTGAATTTACACTGTCAGGTTCAAACGCTGCTATTTCGCAAGTATCAAAATAGCACGGCCAATATATTCCCTGACATTAGCCAAACAGCCAGAAGGCACCAACAGTAACAACAGCCCAAAAGGCTGTAGACGTAAATACCGACATCCAGGCTACACCGAATTTCGGCGCCAGATAAATTGGCGCGGCGACAATTGGGAAAACGATAAGAAGTATTTCATCACCCAAATTGAAATAAGTATAGTTCAACATTCCAAAACCGACTGCGAGCAACCAGGGCAGCAGGCCAAGAATTAAAATCCGCCAGATCTGCGATGAACTGACATCCTTGCTCTGCAAAGGATAGGCTGCGCAGTTGTGAGTCATCCGAATACCGTTTGTCACCAAAAGCACACCACCGATCAAAAACACCACCAGGAACAGGAGCAACCCGGCGCCAATCGAAATACTGGCAAATGTTGGAGACTCAGAGAAAGCACCCATGATGAAATCCGGAGCATCATTTAGCAATGCATAGGCGACAACACCAAATGCACCAATACCACTGAACAAAGTAGCATAAATCGTTATCCGATCTCCAATCCAGACAGTCTCTTCGCAGTCACTACAGGTAAATCGCAGACCCTTTTCCGCGCCAGGACCAGGCCAGTTTTCATCTTCACGAACTATCGATTTCATTGAACCACCACAACTTCGGCAAAGACGGTTCAAGTCAATTTCATGGGGCTGAAGCGTGGGCGGCGCCTGTTCGGTATTTGACACGATTTCTAATCCGTTGGTGAATAGTGACAACTCAATTAAGCAATTTCGAAACTTATACTGAACAATATCCATATTCCAGTAAAGGATTGAAATAGAGGAACAGTTACAGTCTTGTTAATTAGAATAATTATAAAGAATTTATTCTTTGTTTGATCATATTAATATTCTACTGTTCAATAAATTTTTACTATTATTATTCTATTTATACTGCTTCGAAATAATCCGAGACAAAACAGATCAACGCTTTTTTATCTGGAGACGAGACGTGAAACTAACCAAACGCATAAACCTGCTCACTTTAATATTGATGGGATTGGTCTTCATCAGCGCATATTTACCCGCCGTAAATGATGTTCAAGCGGCGACAATTACTGTCACGAAATATTCCGACAAACCTCAATCCGATGATCTTGTTAAGCTCTATGCCGGGGCAAAAGTTCTTGATGCCAAGGATGTTAAAAACCCGTCAATCCGTTTTGAAGAAGTTCGGCGAAAAGATATTAGATTATTTTACGCAGGTGTTCGAACCCGTCCTGGCCCAATGCAGATGGATCACAACGTCCGAACACTTGCTCGTAGCGGAGAAAATGGCTTTACCCAAACCTGGGGCAAGCGTTTGGACTTGAAACTCTTTAACGGCACTGTCCTCGAAACCCGGCTCCCCGCCTATTCTGCTGGATATTATGCAGCGATAGATCGTGATGGCGATAAGAAAGCCGAAACCGTCTATTTGGTTGTCGTTGATCAAAAAGACAAAAAGGGTGGCTTTTTACTTGGTGTTGCGGTGAGTGACGATGGTTCGGCCATCACTCCTCTTGAAGCCTTCAAAGCCGGATTAAGATAAGCCCATAACTGGATATATCACAGACTTGCAGGCTGACCCACAAAAGTTAGCCTGCGCGCTTACCAATACTCGGGTTTGAAGTACCTACTGGATGGATGAATATTGTGACCAGACTTTTAAAAACAAACATGATCGGTATTTCTGCTGTTGTTGCAGGAGTATTTTTGCAAACAACGCCGTCGTTCGCTCAACCAGTTCCAAACCTTTCGGCCCTCAACCATCTCCCCAATACCAGTCTTGTTCGAATTGCGCAAAACACCCAAAATCCCGCATTGGCGCGAACAACGCCACTGGAACTCAAACACAAACAATTAAAACAGGATACCTCGGCCCTGCTGAAACGCCTTATTGCTGAGCGCGCCAAGGTTCTTGAAGAAATGCGAAAACAAGCCCGCGCAGATATGGCCGAATGGGAAAACGATCCCAATTATCTGAACGGAAAAGGTTTGAAAGCAGCCTTACTCACCTCTGAGGCCGTCGCTAACGGCTACGGTTTTGATGTTCCCAAACTTCGCAAAATGTATCTGGTAACTAAGAAATCCATTTTGGGTCTGGAAATGGTAACCAAATGCGGGAAAAGCTCCCCCACGCTAAACGCGGCGGGTAAAGCAGTGGACAGCATTTCAAGCACCGCCAAAGGGGCCATGGATTACTTTGGCCTTGCCGCCAATGAAGAAGAGCGTCTGGCTTGCGTACAGACCGAAAAACTCAAGCTCTACCGCGAAGTGAACCGCGCCTATATATATGCCCTCACCGCAAAATCCGCAAAAGACTCCGCTGAAGGGTTCCGCCGGTATGCCGGCCTGATTCAAACCGAACTTGGACGCGACGGGGCCTTTATCGTCCAGCAAGCCAAAGACCTGGCTGATAATCAGGATACAGTACTTTTCGTTTTTGAACTTGTCCCAGTCGTTGGTGAGCTTCTGGATTTATACAAATTGGGAGTTGGTACCGACGTTATGGGAGGAAAAGCGTCAGATGTTGATCGGGCTTTGGCCGGTGTCGGCTTATTGGCTCCTGAAATTGTAACCCAACTTTTCAAGCGCTCTCCTGAGATTTACCTGACGATGAAAAGCTTCATATCGGAAGTTATCGTGGTGAAGGGTGGCTTTTTCGATTCTGCCATTATCCGGGCCGGTCAGGAACTGGCCCCTTTCAAACAAAAAGCAATGCAAGTACTAAGCGCCATGCTCGAGGTTGAAAAAAAGATTGTAGATAAAATGGACGGCAAAGTCTTGGCCGTCGCAAGCGAAAGCATCGATGCTGTTGTCAAACGGCTTGAAAAAATGCCGACGTATCATATGAGCAAACAAGCAGCGATTGCTGCATCCAACATGATCCCAGATCACATGGATGCAATGATTGAAGTTGCCGGAAAAACTCAACAGATCTTGATGTTCCGCCCCTTCAACCCGCTGGGGAAAGACGCCATGCAGAACGCGGTGAATACAGCCAAAACCCAAGGCTGGAGAGGTAAAATCGCGACGAAGTGGATGGATATCAAACCGAAATCAGCAAGCAATCCACTGTTGGGAGCCGGTATTCCCGCGGATCCAGCTTTATCGAAGCTGAACGATCCACTGGTCGCCGCCCGCAAAGCCAATGACCCGGCTGCGATCGTCAAGGCAGAAGAAGAAATTGCCGAAATGGAAGTGAAAGCACAAAAACTGTTCGCTAAGGTCGATAACAACAACATCCCGATTGTCAGCAAAACACCCGCTCAGTATAACGGACAAAATGTCATGTGGGCCGTCGACAAAGACGGTAACAAGGTGATGGGCGTGCTGAATTCCAACGGCAAACTATACGATCCCATAACCGATACGACCTTTGATATCGGCTCCTCCCGTCCCCAAATTGTCGAGCTGATCACCGATAACAACCAGACAGCTATCTTACCCGACTATGATTTATTCGCGGTCAGCGGCAAGACAATATCCGGCGGTGGCCGATATGACGCGGCAACAGGGCGCATGACGGATGAAGCCGTGGTGTTTGAGAAAAACGCCCTTGGCAACACCGATACCCGCAATCTGGAAGCCATGACCGCGATTAACCAAACGGTTGTCAAGAAAACCGGTGTTAAGGGAGATGTGGTTCATCATGGTTCAGCAAATTTCTGGACAGACAACCGTGATTTTCCAATAACAATCATAATGCCTGATGGAAAAGTTATATCCCTGGCCGCAGGGCCCGCAAGCAATCCGGACAAGTGGATTCAGGAATTTTTCCATGTCCAAACGCTCGCAGGGTATAGAGGGCTGGTGCCCCACCCCTCCTGGGGTTGGCCAACATATAATCCGCGCTTTGGGTATAATGGGGGGGCAAGCTAATGGGTAGTCTTTCACCCCCTCTTAAATCCGTCCGTCAATTCCTGCTTCTTGGTATGACCGCAAGCGGGATAATTTTGGCATCTCCAGCAAGCGCTACCGAGAACGCAGCAAATCTGGAACCTGAAATCAAAAAGCTCGAAGCATCGTACGCTGATGTCGAAACCCAATTAAAAGCGCAACAAAACGAACTGGATCGCGTTCTGGGCCTCGGCTATGGCGGGGTAGGCCTCAGAAAAGATCTCAGTGACATAGCGGATCGCGTCGAACCTCTTGAGGCCCGCCTCAACGAGTTGGGAGATCAGCTCGGCAAACTTATTGAAGCTTTGAAATCATCCGTCAAAGCGGAACCGATTATCACACCTGAAATGCTGGAAGCCCGCGAAACTGCAAATTGGGCGCGCGATACAGCAAAGGCTGCAAAAAAAGCTGCCAAAGAAGCGGTCGCGAATGCACAGCAGGCAAAAACAGCGGCTAGCCAAGCACGGGCGGCTGCGGACAAAGCAATGAGCGCCGCATCAAGAGCACAAAGCTCACCAGGGGACAACTTGAGGGTCGCAACCTACAAAAGCGGTAATCGCTATGCTGGACAGTTTGCCAATAAAAAGAAAAGTGGCTTTGCTGTCTATGATTTTGCCAGTGGTTCAAATTACAAAGGCCAGTTTGCCAATGGAAAACGAAATGGCCCGGGTGTTTATGTTCATCACTCTGGCTCTCGTTTTGAAGGCACCTTTGTAAATGACAAGAGATCGGGTTTCGGTGTCTATTATACCTCTACAGGGACTCGTCAGGAATGCAAATGGGCAAGTGGTGACAGGCAATACTGCGTGACAACTTTTAAAAGTGGTGCGCGCGTTGAAGGGGATCAAGACGGTTTGGGTATCCATTTCTATAAGGACGGAGATCGTTATTTCGGTGAGTTTGTAAGAGGAAAGAAGTCGGGCTTAGGGGTTTATTATTTTTCCAATGGGACCAATTATGCGGGCCAGTTTGAAAACGGCCAATACCATGGCATGGGCATTTTTACATATAAGAGTGGTAACAGGTTTGAAGGTGAATCTCGAGGCGGTATTGGCGTTTTCGGCTCAAAAACCTACACCAATGGCGACCATTATATTGGCGAATTTGGGGGTGAGAAAAAATATCACCGAAATGGACGCGGGAAAATTATCTACGCTGATGGCCGTGTCGATGAGGGGACCTGGTTAAATGATAAATTTGTGGGTGAGTAAGCCCGTGAATTGAGCCCTGCAATCTATGCAGGGCTGCAAATTACTTGCCCGCCTTGATATTCTCCAGATCGTCTTTAATGTCTTCGAGGATCTTGTTCACTATGGCGAGAACTTCCCGGCCGCGCTCACTGTCATGACACATCAACGCGTCTGGAACTGCCGCCAACGGTGATTTATCATCAAATGTCAGGTTCGCAAGGCTTGCATCCGATGCCAGTATTTCAGCCAGATCAGCAGCAGGTAAAACAACGGCATCCAGACGGCCGGCTGCCAGCTTCTTGAGATTTAGCTTGAAATCATCATTAACTTTATAGTCAACACCCGATTGCGGAACGACGGGCAGCAATGCATCTGCATTGTAGGCAATACCGACCCTTTTGCCTTTCAAGTCTTCTTTGGACACAATCTTTGTCCCGTCTTTACGGTAAACGGAAACCCACTTGGTCAAATGAAACGGTGTTGAATCAAGGTATTTAGCATCTTTTTCGTAATAGAGTTTTGAATCGGGAGCAACGCATGCATATTTTTCCTGATAAAAAGAATTATAGGCATGTGCTGAGCTGGCGATTTTGTGCGAAATTTTGCCGCCACTTTTTTCAAAAATCACTTTAAGAACGCGGCCTGATTTACCGTCCATACCATCTGTACTATTTCCCAGGATTTCAGGTGTATCCGGCATTATCAAGTCAAGTTCATAAGCGTGAGCCAGTGACACTCCTTGAAACAGGAATACAGACATAAGAACAGAAATTACCTTAAATCGCATAATACGCTCCTCCAAACCGATTGAATTCATTTAACATTATGATCGATATAGCGCCGTTGATTGCAATTGGTAGCCTGTCAAACATATCCAAAACTGTTCATGGCAAACTTCAAGTTCCCTTTTTGGGATACATTTTTGGATTATTCTTTCGTTCCTTCGTATCATACTGATGGACAAGGGACCTGCGAATTGCATACCCTTGCACTGAACCGTGGGGGAGTTTGAGTTTGCATAAGGATATTACACACCGTTTCTCGGAAATTGCCGTCACAAAGGTCAATTATTTCAAGCAGAACCCGGTTGGCTTTTTTATATCCACCATGATGGCCGGTGCTTATGTCGGGATTGGTATCATCCTCATCCTGACACTTGGAAATGAAGCAGAACCGGCAACCCGTAAACTCATCATGGGCTGTTTCTTCGGGATTACATTAACGCTGATTGTTTTTGCAGGTGCAGAGCTGTTTTCCGGTCATACCATGTATATGACCTTCGGTTATTTTCACAAAAAAATCGGTATCCTCGGCGTTATCAAGGACTGGATCATCTGCTGGTATGGCAATCTTTTTGGTGCCATGCTGCTCTCCTTCCTGTTTGTCGTTGGCGGCGGCGGCGGCTGGATAGATGATGGTGGCGCCCTGGTTCACAGCCTTGCCTATAGCAAGATGAACAGCACCATACCCGAGCTTGTTGCCCGCGCGATCATCTGCAACTGGTTGATATGCCTTGCTATCTGGATGTCGTCCAAAACGACAAATGACGCGGCCAAATGCATCCTGATCTTCTGGTGCCTGTTTGCCTTTGTTGCTGCCGGGTTCGAACATGGCATTGCCAACATGACCGTGTTTACAATCTCCATGCTCGGTAATCATCCCGAAGGGGTCGATTTAATCGGCGGTGTCTATAATCTCGCCTGGGTATCTGTTGGCAACATTATCGGCGGTGCCGGGTTTATCGGTGTCGCCTACTATCTGACATCTCCCCCTGAACAGTGATCTTTTAAAAACTGGCTTATGACCACCGAAACGACTTCAGGCTTTTCCAACGGAAGATGGTGATTTGCACCCTCGATGATTTCAAGTTGTGAACGGGAGCAAAGATCCGCCATTTTTTTTGCTTGTTCAATGGGTATCGCCTGATCCCTGCTTCCATGAAGGATAAGGACTTTCGCTTGAATTAACGGAAGCAGATCAGCACAATCACCGCGATCCAAAACGGCAGCTTGAATAGCCAGGTTTAAACCTTCAGGAGATAGGTCTAGCATTGCATTCTTTTGTTTTAGTGCGAGCTCGATATTCTCTTCCGTCCAGTTTTTTGATTTAGTCGATACTTGAATCTGCCAAAAGGCTTCACTCCGTTCCTCATATGAACCCGTTAAAAGCATCGCAGCAAGATCCGTCCAAAAAGAAAGACGATCCGGCTCTTCAGCCTTAAAGCCTGTACCAATCAAAACAAGGCCTTCAACGAGTTCCGGATATCGGGCAGCGAGCCTCATCCCAATCATGCCACCCTGAGATTGGCCAATGAATGTCACTTTTTGTAGACCGGACTCCTGAATGAACAATGCTAAATCATCAGTGATCGTGTCCAGACTCCACCCCTCCCGCCGAAAACCGGAACGACCATGGGCCGGGAGATCAAAATTGAAACACCGATAATTACTTGCGAAGGCGGCAAACTGAGCATCAAACATGCTTCTATCGGTAAATAGGCCATGGGCAAAAATAATCGGCGGCCCGCTCCCAATATCTGAATAGGCATAGGGTATATTATTTAGAGTGATAGTATTTTGATGGTTAGTGGATGCCGGATCAAAAGCTTTATCAACGAGGTATGAGTCTTCGAATATCTGATATTTGGCGATCTTTCCGTTTTCAATGCGAAATTGCAAAACAAAATCACCAGAAAAATGACGGCCCGTTTTGACTACCTGATGGGAAAAATGGCCGAACACCAGCATCTCATTATCAAGGGGAATGAGCTTTCTGACAGACAGTTCTTTTGTAATGAAGTTATTCTCAAATCGCTGGATCCAGCTTTTTACATATTCCTTTCCCCGGCCAATACCTGCGCTTGAAACCTTGCCTGAACCGGGAACATGCCAAATGACATCTTCTGCTAATAAGACATCAATATCCTCCCAGTTTTTATCGCCAAATGCTTCGAAATATTTGAGTATGAGGGTTTGATTTTCATTCGGGCTTGTCATGATTTTGATGTCCTTAATGACACTGGTTTCACTGCAGTCCAAAGAACTAACGAAATTTCATTTGTCGTTCATCCGGAATAATGCCTAAATGTTCTGCAATATGGACATACCGTCCATTTGATCAAAACAAGAGCTGCCTCATAGAAAATGACATCGAACAAAACGTCATAAGCGCTGCGACTTTAAGCGGAACTTTTCGGGACTATTCAACAGAACCTCTCCATAGCCATCCGCTTCACCAAATCTTGCGTATTCGAAATGGTGTTTCGCTGCTGGTTGGTGAGGATCAGAAATTACCGCTATTCGGTAATATGACGGCCTTTATTCCGGCAGGTTTTCCTCATCGGTCCATCGTTATTGGCGATCAGGTTTCCTATAAGTCTCTATACTTGAAAAGAGATCTGTTCGACCAGGCTGAAGATGAAATCCGGATCTTTGATATCAGTGAACTGGGAAACGCGTTGTTTAACAAAATGAAATTCCCATGGGATCAACGTCCATTTTCCCCCATGATGAATGCGTGCCTCTCCCTTTTTCTAAAAACACTTGATGAGGACCTGGCCCATTCTTCTCAATTGGTCAGCCTTCCCTCAGCAACAGATCCATCAAACCAAAGGATCATCGACTTTGTTGAAAAAAATTATCAGAGAAAGCTCAGCCTCTCTGATTTTGCAGCCATCAGCCCCTATTCTGCCCGGCATATTTCCAGACTGTTCAAACAGGACTTACAATTGACCATCATGGAATATCTCAAGTTATACCGTATCCTCATGTCTGCTGTTATGTTGCAATCGGAAAACAAATCGATCACAGAAATAGCTTATGAGTGCGGTTACGAATCCTTATCCTGCTTCTATACTGACTTTGGAAAAATTTTGTCAACAACACCAAAGGCCTTTATGCAACAGATCCGGTCAAACGCTTGGTAAACGGGGTTTCCAAGACCTTCCCGCTAACAAAAAGCACCAAAAAAGATTAACAGGAGAATCAGCACAAAAGGACTTAAATTCCGACGAATGATTCAAAAATTGGGCTCATTTCTTCAAAATCCAAATCCAGAAGCCTAGGCCGGTTAATAAATGGCTTATACCTATCGTCAAGCATAAGTACTACGACTTCTCCAAAAAGGTATAGGCCAAAAAGAAAATTTCGCTTGAAAAGAGATAATGGCCTGCCGTGAACCCGGCTCGACCTCCATGTTCATATTATCAAATATATTCTTCTCTAAATTACATAATTATATAAGTAACATATTGATAAATATGTAATATTATAAATTACATAACTTCACACATACACGTCCAAAAATAACTCTAGTTATTCATAGGCTCACATACAGTCTTAAGTAGTGATGACTACATTTTTAACAAATAAATACAATTGTATTACATAGGAAAAATTTATCACTATTTTGGAACACACATAATACTACTTTATTACAATAATAGTATTGATTACTAATTTAATGAAAAATTAATGTGATATTTCTATAAATCTACTCGTTATTTCTAATAAAGAAAAATTAATTGAGTCGAATAGCTAGTATCAAAGGGAATTATGCTATGAATAAAGTAACTAAATACATTGCAGCGGGCATTTTAAGCACATCTGTTGTTTCTTATTCTTCATTTGTATTTGCTGCAGATGGAACAGGTAACGCTTCTGCTGCAATTCAGCAGGCCATTGCTATTGTTGAAAATACATCCATGGATTTTGCGACAGTTGCTGTTGACGGTTCTGGCGGCACAGTCACTCTGACATCAGCCGGTGCTATTTCAGGCGCGACATACACATATTCCGGTTCAGCTGCAGCTGGTAACTTCACTGCTTCTGGCGATGCAACTACTGCTGTGACAATCAGTTTCACAGACGGTTCATTGACAGGCCCAGGCACAGCGATGGCCCTTAATAACTTTACCCATGATGCTGGCGGTTCACCAACAACAGACGGTTCAGGTGATCTTGTATTTAACGTTGGTGGCGACCTTGTCGTTAATGCGTCGCAAGTCTCCGGTGCTTATTCAGGCACATATACCGTGACAGTAAACTACTAAATAACAAACTCTGTCACGAAATTGGAGACGACATATTGCACGTCTGTCGTCTCCAATTTTTAAAGTTGCGGTTTTCCATTGGGGGATAAAATGAGACAAATTGATCAAGTCAAATTCAATAAATCTGGCATTTTTTTGAGTATTGTCGGCTTTCTATTGGTTCTTTCTTTGGCTCTCTTTTTACCGCACATCGCTACAGCCGCGGGGGGGCTCGTGGTGACACCTCAACTTGTTGAACTGGATAACAAAAGCCGCAGCAAGGTTTTGACACTTGCCAATCGCGGTAAAGGTACGGAAACCTACCGTATTTCCATCATCAACTATCGTATGGACGAAAAAGGCAATCTGCATAGAACAGAAACCCCCTCAGAAGATGAGGGTTTTGCCAATGGCTTGTTTCGCTATGCGCCAAGGCAAATCACATTAAAGCCGGGTAAACCACAAACCGTTCGCATTCTATATCGCAGGCCTCAAAACCTCGAAGAGGGAGAATATCGTTCCCATCTACTTTTCCAACAGATTCCGGAAGCACAAGCTGTCTCTTCAAAAACCACCAGCGGATCCGGCCTTGCATTGGAAATCAAAACAATTTTTGGGATCACTATCCCGGTCATTGTCAGACATGGACAGCTGCAAGCAAGTGGCCAATTAAGTAACATTCAAGCGGCAGAGACCAAAAGAGGCAAAGGTATTTCACTGCGCATTGCCCGTGAAGGAAGCCAATCCTTGCGAGGTGACTTGGTCGCTCTGGCAGGTGACGAAGAAATCGGGCGGCTCAATAATGTCGCCGTCTACCTCTCTACGCCTCACCGGGATATCATCATGCCGCTTTATCCAGAAAAATCAGCGGATACAGCGGGCCGTGAAATTAAGATTGAATACCGTAACCGCGGTGATAATTCTGGCCCTGCAATTGCTTCGGGAAATGTCGTTCTTCGCTGACTGACGATCAAGTATCGCGAAAAATCATATAACAATCATGAAATGGGTTTCTATTTTCCGCTGGACTTTAGTAGCCCATTTTTGGTTTTTCCTGAGCTCATCTGCACTCGCCAACTCTCTACCTGAATGGGCAGAACGCCCAGATGAAGAGCTGTTCATCTTTGGACTACAGTTGGACAGATATACTTTGACCGACGGGTTCGTTGTCTTTTTTGATGGCAAAGAAACCTATTTGCCTCTTGGCGGCATAACTCAGGCTCTTGAATTTCCAATTTCTGTGGATCCGGACAAAGGAACTGCTAACGGCTGGTTTCTGAATGACGACCGACCGTTTGACCTTGATCTGGCGGCTGGGACAGTCACCATTGAAAACCGCATCTTAAACTTTGATCCAAAAAATGTGGAACGACATCCTGATGACATCTATGTCAACATGTCTGAACTGGAACGATGGTTTCCACTGTTGCTGGAATCCCGATTTAGCGAACTTCAAATCTCGGTCAGGCCGCTAGAACCATTTCCATTACAGGAACGTATTACCCGTGAAGAGCGCCGTTCCAGCATCCGATTTGATGAAGACGAAGACGATCTTGATCGAATTGAAACAACCAGCGGGCTCTTCGAATGGCCATTTGCTGATGTGAATATTGAGGTAGGCGGCGGCCAACTATCGGATGAACGGGGTATGCAGGTTCGTCAAACAACAACCCTCGCCGGTATTGTTGCCGGACTGGACGCCGAGGCAACTGCCGTTGCAGATAGTGCCTTGAAAGACCCCAACATACGGGTTCGATTTGGTCGGCGCTCCGTTCAAGGGGATCTGCTGGGCGCTTTAAAGGCCAACGAATTCCATTTTGGTGATGTCACGACACCTGATCTTCCCTTAATCGCACAAAATACCGTTGGGCGCGGATTTGAGGTGTCCTCCTTTGATCTGCATCGGCTGGAACAAACCAATCGCGTTACATTACGAGGTGAACTGCCGGTAGGTTGGGAAATTGAAGTATACCG
>PJEL010003059.1_pt1 | contig 14662 bp, 10 predicted proteins | sample 1853271 | NCBI WGS metagenome assembly PJEL01 (sample SAMN08108733, study PRJNA415343) | Invertebrate metagenome, whole genome shotgun sequencing project. | host: Globobulimina | place: Sweden: Gullmar Fjord | collected 2015-08 | reverse complement strand
TGGAAGATCTTGATCACCCGGCAATTGCTCCTATCGAATATGCTGGTTTTAAACATTTTGTTGTTATTCGTGCAGTCTATGATGGTCGAGTATTTGTTGCTGACCCAGCACTGGGCAATATTAGTTTTACAATGCACCGCTTTTTAGAAATTTGGGATAATAACGTTCTGTTTATTGTTTTCCCGAACGGTCATAAACCTGCAAGTGGCTTGGAGTTGCAAGAGCAAGATTTACGCTACGTTTCTGACTACATAATCGCTGAAAATACCTTTAAAGAATTCCCACATTTCGCTATGCCTGTTGATGGTAATTTTTATAACAAAATTGCAATGTTAAAGAATAATGCTTTCTATAAGTTTGATGTCGTGCGTAATGATACTAATGCGCCAGTCATTGACGATTCTGGGCAGACTGTTCAACCTGGTGACGTTATGTTGAATGAAGAAGGTGAAGAGTACTATCCTACGGATCCAATTGATTTTTATAGTCAAGACGACCCAAGTAAGTTCAACTCAATTTGCTGGACTTGTGATGATGATTTATTTAGTAATACGGCAGTAAAAGATCGCCGAATTCAGAAAACTATACGTTATAAGCGTAACTAAGCTAGAAACTTTCTAGCATTACGACATATAACTTAATAATTAAAATAAGAACTTAAAAAAATAGGGATTCCAATGGGGATTAAGCTGCATTCATCATTACTATTGATCGCTCTTAGTGCAACTGGGACTTCTTTGGTTCACGCCGCAGATGTTTCACAAGCACGTGATGCGTTAACTAAACAAGATTCTGATGCTGATACGGAACAAGCTTTGGAAGAGGTGTTTGAAGCTGCAGAAAACAGCTACTCATTATTAAAACAGGGTGGTTTAGGCTTAAATTATAGCTTTGACTACAGCTATTATGGTGATCAGCGTTTAAGTTTAACGATTGCGCCTAAGGTCGATAGTGAGACCGGTGAAGCTGTTGGAGGTTCCGATATTTTAAGTGCGGATGTATCTCCTGCGGCATCGCATACTTTCACAAATTCTTTCAGCCTTGATTATGGTTTGATGGATAACATCACCATTGGTGGTCGTTTACCTTTGGTTGCCAAATTTGATACAGAAGCAGAAATTACTAATTTTTCCCTAGGTGATATGAGTGGCACAATCCGTTGGCAACCATGGGGGATTATCCCTGGCGCCATGAGTAAAACACTTTTTGGTTCTTTGAAGCTAAAAACCGGTGATAGCCCATATGAAATTGATACTTCTAAGCACTTAGCCAGTGGCTCGGGGACTTACAGTATCAGTGGTGGTGGTAGTGTTTCAAAAGTCTTGGATCCCGTCGTTTTATTTGGTTCGGGTACGTATGGTTATAGCATTCCAGAAACTGATTTAAATCAGGTTCGTGATGGCGCTATTTTGAAAGAAGTGCACCCAGGAAGTTCTTTATCAGGCTCAATGGGTTTCGCATATTCTTTATCTTACGATGTTTCTTTAAGCGTTTCTTTCCAAGCGTCTTATAACGATAAAACCAAGTTTGTATTGGAGCGCAGTGGCAAGAAAATTTCTTCTACAACGGGTAGTCAGGTCACAGGTATTATGAACTTTGCTTTGGGTGTGCGTGTATCACCTAAAACCATTACTAATATTAATGTTGGCTTTGGTATGACTGAATCTGCTCCAGACTTTATTGTTGGCTTTTCTATGCCAATCGATATTGAAGGCGTGAAAGCTAGCTTGTAAGCATCGCAAAAAAGGAGAAACTTATGAATTTTGCGATGGTTAAGCGTTTAACGCTGCTGACTTTAAGTCTAGTGGCAGGAAGCACGCACGCGCAGTTAGCTACAAACTTATTCTTAGATACCAAGGCCATGTCATTGGGTAATGCGGTGACCGCAGATCCAGTTGGCATTATGAGTATCCACTTCAACCCTGCCGGTCTTACAAAGTTGGATGGTCGTCAAATTCAGTTCTCATTACAGAATATTTATCTGAATGTTGAGACTGAATTTGATGTTCCTGAAGATTATGATGGTGAAAACGAGCTGCTAAATATTAGTGATGATCCAGTTGCAGGACAAAAAGGTGAGGCCAGTGCCGCTGCTTTCATCCCTGGTGTCGGTATTGTACCAATGGATACTTTGCCCATTATGCAGTTACCTGGGGCGGGGATGTCGATCCGTCCGGAAGGTTCACGATTTACTTTTGCTAATGCGGTCTATATTCCATTGGCGGGTGGTTTTGCAAAAGCAGATGATGACCCTGGTCGTTACCAAGCTAAAAAAGTAGCGATGCAGCGTTTAAGCTACCTGACCCCTTCCTTTGGTTATAAAGTGAATGATGAGTTCTCGGTAGGGGCTAGTTTTTTATTCAGTCAGCATGTTCTAGCTTTGGAGCAAGACTTGCGTGCGCCGAATATCTTGATTGCAGTTGCTGAGCAATTGCAAGATGCTTTCGGTTGTTTTGATCCTGTTACTAAAGAACCAACTGGTAATGACCCGTTAGTTCCCTTGGTTGCTTTATGTGGTGGCAATATCGGTCCTTATGATGATGTGGGCACATTGAGCATTGAAACGATGGAATCTTTATCGCCATCATTTAATACCGGTTTTTTATGGGAGCCTAATGAATGGTTTGCTTGGGGGGCGACTTATCAGAGTGAGGCAAGAACTCACCTGAAGGGTACTTATGAACTAGAGTATACGGATGACTTTGCTGGTTTCTTTCAGAAACTACAATCAACTATCTTTGGTGCCATTGGCGGTGCAATTTTTTCTCTTCCAAGTGGTGTAAAGAAGGAAACAGGTTTAGTCTCTACTGAACAAGTATTCCCGCAGCGTTTTCAAACGGGTATTAAGCTAAAGTTTTTTGAAGATTTTCAATTTAATTTTGACCTAGGCTGGACAGATTTTGATAAGTGGGATGCGTTAACATTGCAGTTTGATCGTCCTGTTAGTTTTTTAAGCTCAGCAAAAATTATGGCGCCGACTCTCGTTACGGATACTACATTAAGACAGCCATTAGGTTTCAAAAGTGTATGGAGCCCTGCTTATGGGTTCGCTTATGATTTGAATTCTCGTGTACAATTACGAGCAGGCTATGAACCCCGTGCTTCTTCGATTCCTGATGATGCTCGTAGTATTCAAGCACCGCTAGGCTTTATGGAAATGTACTCCATGGGCATGGGCTATCAGTGGGATAAAGACTCTGTAGTTGATCTAGCATTTGCTTTTATGGAATCGAGAGAGAGTATTAAAGCGGATCCGCAGAGTGAAACGGATAGTGGTACATATTCAAATTCTAGTAACGCGTTGAACAGGAATTGCTTAACATGTACGGTAACCAACCCTTATCCTGGATTGGATGTGAAAACCAAGTTAACCATTGGCGCGGTCGGTATAACGTATCGAACCAAGTTCTAATTCAATTCGCATTACTGTTTTTTTTAATGCTTCTTGCTCTGCCGTCTCTGGCGGAGCAAAAATATTACACCTGGGTTGACGCTCAGGGTAATGTTCACAACACCCTGATCGAATCTAAGCCCGAAGAAACTACAAGTCAGCAACAAGATTTTGATTCAGCGGACTATCCCAGTGAAGAAAAATTTCAGCAAAAATTAAAAGATAAGACTGAAGGTGCAAAACCATTTTACACCTGGACTGATGCTCAAGGTATTATCCGAAGTGAAGTTAAACCGGATGTGGTTGTTGAATTTAGTGCGACGGAAGTCGTATATGACGCTGTTTTTGCCCCGCCTTTTCGATTGCCTAATTATATAATGCAAGGCCTATGTTGTGAAAATTATTCTCAAGCGTTCACAACTAACGTCAGAATGAACGGCTCCGGAAGCTATCGAGTAGATGGGGCTGAGTTCTTATTTAAAACCCAAAGCTCCGATGTGGCTGCGGGGTATTTTGCTATCGATGATTTTAATGCTCGTGAAATATTATTAATTAAAGCCTTTGAGGTTGAGGAAGAGTCAAACTTTGAGGTTATTGCTCTGGCAAATGACTTACAACCCCTTTATTTAGAATCATCCGTGAAAGGAGTGTTTGTTGAACAAACGTGGAAAGATTTAGCCTATAAAAAAATAATGTTGGAAGTCGCGGACCCTGAAGTAAAATTCTTAGTCGTATTCATGAAGAATGAACAGCAAGAAGCGTTATCGAATTATTCATTAGCCATAATTCGTGATTCTTCGTCATATAATAGCGAAAAGAATAATAATGAGGATAGCGGAGAGGGTGAATAAACAACGCTATTATTTTGAGCAGGGGGAATCCACCCTTGCTTATACTCTATTTCAACGAACACCTTCAGATGAATCTATTAGTAAATCTAAGCGCATTGTCCTATTGCACGGAGCGGGTGTCGCAGGGGAGCTAACCTGGACTTTTATCGTCAATTACTTAAAGCACTGGGATGAAGTTCTAGTCCCTGATTTATTGGGCATGGGCGAAAGTTTTTACGAATCGTCTGACAAGTGCTCTTTTAGTATCGCGGATATCTGCAATTCATTATTCTCTCTATTTCGCCACCATGACTGGTTTGAATTTGATTTGGTTGGATATTCATTGGGAGGCTTGGTGGCTCTTGAGCTTAACCGAGAAGCTAAACTGGAGTTAGATGGTGCATCGCATCCTGATTTTAATATTAAAAAGCTTGGCTTGATTGAGCCTGCATTATTTAGTGATCAGTCTGTGCAAGCGGCATTAACTTTTCGTCAGTCTTTTATTCCAATCGCTGCGAATATAAAGAGTAAACCTGATATAGATGAGTATTATGTTGATTTTTTAGATTTGGTTTCACCTAAGCGTAAGCGCAGTGATCAAATGGACAAAATGGCGGTAGAGCGGTTAAAAAAACGCCCTCATGGTTTTGCTAATGCATTGGCAGCGGTATCGCATTATGCCGAACAGCTAGATGAATATAAATTAGAAGCTCTTATTACTGCGATCCCTGCGGGCATTGGTATTATTGGTGGATTATCGAATCCTGGCTTATTGCTAGCGCAAGAAAAAATACAGCAGCATCAGGCAGATTGGAAAATTGAGGTGTTGGCTAATACGGATCATAGCCTAGTTTATGTTCGCCCTAAGGTGATAGCGCAATTATTAAATGAGCATTTGTGAGCGAGTACCTGCTTTGAGCGTGAAGTACTCGCTAGGAATTAATTAACCGTTAATTTAATCGACGCTTTAAGTTAGCGGCAGCCATAATACGTGTTGAGATTTCTTCAACTGAAGCATCTGTGGTTGATAAATAAGGGATGTGATTTTTCTCGAACAATAGCTCAACTTCATCAACTTCGTGGTAGCACTGTTTGAGTGAAGCGTAGCGACTCTTAGCGCGACGTTCGTTGCGGATCGCTGATAGTCTATCGGGGTCGATTGTTAGGCCAAATAGTTTCTCTTTTCTCTCTTTTAAGCAGTCTGGTAAATCCAACTCTTCCATATCGTCTTCGGTGATCGGGTAATTGGCCGCTTTAATTCCAAATTGCATTGCCATATATAGGCAGCTTGGGGTTTTACCGCTACGAGAAACTCCCACCAATATAATGTCAGCTTCATCGTAATAGCGAGTACGAGCGCCATCGTCGTTATCTAAGGCATAGTTTATCGCGTCGATGCGGGCGACGTAGCTATCACTTAATGCACTTTGGTGAGACTTACCAACGGTATAGGAAGATTTTTCACCGAGTTCTCTTTCGAGGGGTGATAGGAAGGTTGAGAAAATGTCGACTTTAAAGGCTTGGGCTTCATCGATCACTTTACGAATGTTTTTATCAACAACCGTATCAAAAACGATGGCGGTCTGTCCTGATTCTTGTTGGGCTTTATTAATTTCTCCCACCGCTGATCGGGCTTTTTCTTCACTATCAATATACGGCATTGTTATACGTTCGAACTGGATGCTTTCGAACTGAGACAGTAAACTATTGCCTAAAGTTTCGGCAGTAATGCCTGTGCCATCAGAAATAAAAAAAGCGTAACGTTTCATAAGTCCTACTTGGTGGTAAAATGTCATTTGCACGATTATATTAGTTAACAGTCAATATATGTCAGTAATTATCTTAGGAGAAGGGCTTTGACACAGAATGCGCTTTGGTTTGATCAAGTTTCGATCAATGATGTCGATAAGGTGGGCGGCAAGAACGCTTCACTGGGTGAAATGATCAGTAATTTGTCTGCCTTGCAGGTAACGGTACCCAATGGTTTTGCTACCACGGCCGATGCTTATGTTCAATTTTTGTCCTATGAAGGTTTAGATGAAAGGATCGACCAGCGTTTAAGCGGTCTTGATATTGACGATGTAAATGCTCTAGCGGCGGCGGGTTCCGATATTCGCCAATGGATTTTAGCTGCGCCTTTCCCTGCGGAGCTAGAAGCCGATGTTCGAGTATTTTTTAGCGAATTGCAAGATGGTAATGAAGAACTGGCAGTCGCAGTGCGCTCTTCGGCAACGGCTGAAGATTTACCTGACGCCTCTTTTGCAGGCCAGCAAGAAACCCACCTTAATATCGTAGGTATCGACGCAGTATTTGATGCCATGAAAGATGTTTTTGCTTCTCTCTTTAACGACAGAGCCATTGCGTATCGCGAACATCATGGCTTTAAGCACAACCAAGTATCACTCTCAGCGGGTATTCAGCGCATGGTGCGCAGTGAAACGGCATCTTCGGGTGTTATGTTTACTATGGATACTGAGTCTGGATTTGAAGATGTTGTTTTTATCACGGCATCTTATGGCTTGGGGGAAACCATTGTGCAGGGGGCGGTAAACCCAGATGAATTTTATGTGCATAAAGAAACTCTAGCTCAAGGTCGCCCAGCGATCTTACGTCGTAACCTGGGTGCCAAAGCCTTAAAGATGGTTTATGGCGAAGAAGCGGTAGCTGGAAAATCCGTAATTACTCAGCGCGTAGATCGTGAACAGCGTCGTTTATTTTCTATTAACGATAGCGAAGTGACTGAGCTTGCCAAGCAAGCGATGATCATTGAGCAGCACTATAAGCGCCCGATGGATATTGAATGGGCGAAAGATGCCGATGACGGCAAGATGTATATTGTGCAGGCACGTCCTGAAACGGTTAAAAGCCGTAGCGATAAGAATGTTATGGAGCGTTACCTGCTCAAAGAAACGGGTAATGTTTTAGTCGAAGGGCGCAGTATCGGTCACCGTATTGGTAAAGGTAAAGTACGGGTTGTTAAGCGTGTTGCTGATATGGACCAAGTTCAACCGGGTGATGTATTAGTGGCTGATATGACAGACCCGGATTGGGAACCTGTTATGAAGCGTTCGGCTGCGATTGTAACCAATCGTGGTGGTCGTACTTGTCATGCAGCGATCATCGCTCGTGAACTCGGTATTCCAGCCATTGTTGGTTGTGAAGATGCGACGAAAATTCTGCAAGACGGCCAAGAGGTAACGGTTTCCTGTGCTGAGGGTGATACTGGTTTTGTTTATCAGGGAGGTTTGTCCTTCGATATCAAAACCAATAGTGTTGAATCTATGCCAGATCTGCCTTTCAACATTATGATGAATGTGGGTAATCCAGATCGTGCATTTGATTTTCAGTCGCTACCTAATGCGGGTGTCGGCTTAGCGCGTTTAGAGTTTATTATTAACCGCATGATTGGTGTTCATCCAAAAGCGCTGCTTAACTTTGATACCCTTCCTGAAGAAGTTAAGTTCACGGTTGAGCGTCGAATTTCGGGCTATGATAGTCCTATCGATTTTTATGTTGAAAAATTAGTGGAAGGTATTTCTACTTTAGCCGCAGCCTTCAACGGTAAAAAAGTAATTGTTCGTCTATCTGATTTTAAGTCCAATGAATACGCAAACCTAATTGGTGGGCGTCTATATGAACCGGAAGAAGAAAACCCCATGCTGGGCTTCCGCGGCGCTTCTCGCTACATTTCGGATCAGTTCCGTGATTGTTTTGAACTTGAGTGTCGTGCAATGAAAAAAGTACGTGATGAAATGGGCTTTACCAATGTTGAAATCATGGTGCCTTTTGTCCGTACGGTTGATGAAGCAAGACAAGTGGTTGAGATGCTCGCGGAAAATGGATTGGTTCGAGGTGAAAATGGCTTACGCTTAATCATGATGTGCGAGCTACCTGCGAATGCTATTTTAGCGGAACAGTTCTTAGAGCATTTTGATGGTTTCTCTGTTGGTTCAAATGATTTAACTCAGCTAACGTTAGGTTTGGATCGCGATTCAGGCATCATCGCTCATTTATTTGATGAGCGAAATGAAGCGATTAAAATATTATTAACCAATGCGATTCAGGCCTGTAAAAAAGCCAATAAATACATTGGTATTTGTGGTCAGGGTCCATCGGATTACCCTGACTTTGCTAAGTGGTTAATGGAGCAGGGGATTGACAGTGTTTCGCTAAATCCTGACTCCGTATTAGATACTTGGTTCTTCTTGGCGGATAAAACTAATTAATGAAAAGCAGTAGTAAATATTTCCCTGTTAGTTTGTTAAAAGCGGATGTTATTGATGATTTGACCGATGATGTTTATTTGATTAAGCATGGTCGTGATGCAGATCCTTCAGTGCAAGTTGCTCTGAGCCATATTGGTATTTATGGTCAACCCAGTGCTGATCGCCAGCCTGTGGTTTTAGTTCACGGTAGTTTTACGAATCGTGGTTTTTGGCTTTCATCACAAGGTATTGGTTTTGCTCGCCACTTGGTTGAGCAGGGCTTTGACGTTTGGTTAATGGAGATGCGTGGGCATGGTTTGTCGCCACGCAATCACTCTTATAAAGACAATTGCTTAGAGCAGTATGCTTTAACCGATGTGCCTGCCATTAATGAATTTGTAATTGAGAAAACAGGATTGAAGCCAATTTGGCTTGGCCATTCGATGGGCGGCGTTTTAATTTCGACAGCGCTGACGGCAGGTACTTTACCTGAGATACAGGTAGCCGGCATTGCATTATTGGGTACTCAAATTGTTCGTCGCCGTTGGTATTTACAGATTCCATTTGTGACTTCGATAGGTAAGCTTTGGTTTAATATCAAGCCAGAGATGGACGGTCGTAAGTTAAAAATCGGGCCAGAAAATGAACCTGCGGGAATTGCTAAAGAATACTTACGATGGCTAGGTTTATTAGGTCGCTGGCGCCTACGTCATAATAAAACGCCGTTAATGGCAAAGTGGCAGGGCTTAAATCTACCGTTAATGGCCATGGTAGGAAAAGATGATCAATCTGATCCTGCAAAGTATTGTCGTCAGTTTTATGAGTTGTGTGGCTCTGATAATAAAGAGTTTAAATTACTGGCAAAAGACCAAGGCTTTAGTCGTGACTTTGGTCATGTCGATATGGTTGTAAGTAAAGATGCGGCGAAAGAAGTTTGGCCGCATTTAAGTGATTGGCTGGCTGAAATAAAACCAACAGCAGCATAATTTATATTTAATTTTAAACGTTTAGGAAAGTAAAATGACTCAGTATATTACTCCAGATTTGTGTGATGAATACCCAGAACTAGTTAGTGTTGTTGAGCCTATGTTTAACAACTTTGGTGGTAAAGATAATTTTGGTGGCCAAATTGTTACGGTAAAGTGCCACGAAGATAATTCTAAGGTAAAAGAACTGGTTGCGACTGATGGCGCGGGCAAGGTTATGGTTGTCGATGGTGGCGGCTCTTTACGACACGCATTATTGGGTGACATGCTGGCAGAAAAAGCGGTATCTAATGGCTGGGAAGGCTTGATTATTTATGGCTGTATTCGTGATGTTGATGTCATTATGCAAACAGATTTAGGTGTTCAGGCTTTAGCAACAAATCCGTTAAAAACGGATAAGCGTGGCTTGGGTGATGTAGATGTTTCAGTTAAGTTTGGTGGTGTTATTTTTAATCCGGGTGAGTATGTTTATGCGGATAATAACGGCATTATTGTTTCTCCAAAAGAACTGAAAATGCCTGCTTAATTTAATTGCTATGATCTGTAAATAAAAAAGGCTAGTGATTATCCTCGGGATAACAACTAGCCTTTTTTATTACTATTAATTTCATCTAAATCTTTATTTCAGAAAGTTCTTCAGTGATTTTTCTTTTTAGCTTTTCAAGCTTCATTTCATTTAAATCAAGATAATACATAATAGTTTCTGAGAGCTTCAGCCATTCAAAATTAGTCGGGGTCTGTGCGATGTGCCCGGAAAGGTGTGAAAATAACTCGGCTAATTTCAATATGGCAATATTCTCTAATAGCTCTTGATCTTTATCTTCGTCAAACTGCTGAATGATCCATTTTGCAGAATGGTGATTTTTAATGATTAAGGCCTGCTGTTCAGATAAATGCCATTTTAACGATAGATCAGCACCGATGCCGGCGTGATTGCAATTCAGGTGGTGTTGCTCAAAAGCACTGATAGCACCACTTTCGTGTTTATAGGCTGACTTGATAACGGTACGATAATTATCAAACTGGTTAAACATTAAAGCCATGCCGATATTATGAAATAGACCTAACTCATAGGCTTGCTCTGCGCTACTTTTCTTCAGTTCTTTCGCGAGTAATACTGCGACAATGGCAACTCGATTAGACGAGCTCCAGATCTCTTCTAGGAAGGCGCTATTGCGAGTAATGAATGCGGTTCTTAACGATCTGGCTGTAGTTAGCTTAGTAATGCGGTCTTGGCCTAAGAAGCGAACAGCTTCATCAATGCTGGAGATCTTACGAACCAGGTTGAAGTAGGGGGCGTTGATAGTTTCTAACACTTCTTGGGCTAGCTCGGTATCTTGAGCAATGATTTTTCCAAGCGTAGTGGTATCTGCGCTCTCAGAGCGTAGTTGTTGAACAATAGGTGGGGGGCTTGGCAGTACAATCTGGGTACTAGCGACTTCTGTGTGCGGATCTGACATAAACTCCCTTCCGAAGAAAACTATACTGTCAGTGAGTATAGCTTATCTTCAGAAAGGTGCTTATTGGCTAGGGCTGACTACTGATCTGTTGAATCACTTTCAGCTTGCTTTCGTGCTCCGCGTGGATCGTTAGCTGCGCGAATAGGCTGGCGACGACGACGTGGTGCAGGTTTTGTTTCTGCAGTCTCAGGCTTAGACTCGGCTTTCGCTTCTTGCTTAGGAGCTTCGGCTTTAACTTCAACTTTAGCGTCTTGCTTAGGCGCTTCAGTTTTCGCTGGTGCTTCGGCCTTAGTTTCAGCTTTAGCTTCTTGCTTAGGCGTCTCAACCTTTGCAGGTGCTTTAGCTTCTTGCTTTGGAGCTTCTTGCTTAGGTGTCTCAACCTTTGCAGGTGCTTCAGCCTTCTCTTCGTGTGCTGCCCAAGGCTTAGCCTTTTCTGTAGGTGCTTCTGCTTTAGTTTCTGCTTTAGCTTCTACTTTAACATCTGCAGGTTTTGATTCAGCTGCTTTAGTTTCAGTAGCTTTTGCTTCGCTTGGTTGTGAGCGAGGCGCTTCTACTTTCACGTCAACAGGCTTAGCCGCTTGCTGTTCATTAGCGACTGTTGCTGATTCATTGCTGTTTGTTTCGGCAGCATTGCGATTACGCTCAGGACGATTGCGACGACGTTGGCCATTATTGCGTGGACGACGTGGTGCTTTCTCTTGATTGTCATCGCTAGTTTTAGCTGCTTTTGTGTCTGGATTACTATTCTGGCGATCGTCATCACGTTTGTTATTACGATTGCGGTTATTGCGCGCTTCAGGCTTTTCACGAGACTCATTACGATCACGAGATTCGTTAGGTTTGTTGCGTGAATTACGCTCATTCGTTTTATCGTTACGTTCAGCATTACGCTCGTTTTTACGCTCAGAATTACGATCGTTATTACGCTCAGAGCCGCGTTCAGAGTTACGTTCATTACGACGATTATTCTGGTTGCGACGGTTGTTCTGACCACCACGCTGATTGCGATTGTTGTTAGGCTTGCGATTAGGCGTCTTTGGCTTTTCCTCAACTTCTTCAGAGCTGAAAAGGCCAGAGATGCTTTCAGAAAGCTTCTTGAACAATGACTTTTGAGGTGCTGGTGCACGAGCTGCTGCAACCGCTTTAACCGCAGCATCCTGTTTCTTTGTTGGTTCTTTACTAGCGTCAGCGTCTAGGCCAAAGTCGACATCTGGATCAAAGTTTTGCTCATGGCTTGCTTGACCAATTAGGGTGTCATCTGGACGTAGGCGGGTCACTTCGTAATGTGGCGTATCCATGTGAGGATTTGGCAAAATCACGATGCGAGCATTGTGACGACCTTCAATATCGGCTATCACTTCACGTTTTTCGTTTAATAAGAAAGTACCCACGTTAAGTGGAACTTCTGCACGAATCTGACCGGTATTTTCTTTCGCCGCTTCTTCTTCGATAAGTCGTAAGATAGAAAGAGAAAGAGAAGGTAGGTCACGAACGATACCAGTACCACTACAGCGAGGGCAGACATGGCCAGATGTTTCGCCTAGAGAAGGGCGCAAACGCTGACGAGACATTTCCATCAAGCCAAAGCGAGATATGCGGCCTACTTGTACGCGAGCACGATCCATTTCTAGAGCGTTCTTAAGACGGTTTTCAACTTCACGCTGGTTACGATTAGAGTGCATGTCGATGAAATCGATAACGACTAAGCCACCCATGTCGCGTAAGCGTAACTGGCGAGCAATTTCTTCTGCGGCTTCGCAGTTTGTCGTTGTAGCTGTTTCTTCAATGTCAGCGCCTTTAGTTGCGCGGGCTGAGTTGATATCAATAGAAACAAGTGCTTCTGTCGGGTCGATTACAATCGAACCACCAGAAGGTAGTTTAACTTCACGCTGGAAGGCAGTCTCAATTTGGCTTTCAATCTGATAGCGATTGAATAGTGGCACTTTATCATCGTACAACTTGAATTTATTTTCGTACTGCGGCATTACCTGCTGCACAAAGCTAATGGCTTCATTGTAGGCAGACTGGTTGTCGATTAATACTTCACCGATATCTTGGCGTAAGTAATCACGAATTGCGCGGATAACAACGTTGCTTTCTTGTAGTAATAGGCAAGGTGCTTGGCGACGTTCAGAAGCGCCGTGGATAGCTTGCCAAAGTTGCATTAGGTAATCTAGATCCCACTGCAATTCTTCGCTAGAGCGGCCAATACCTGCAGTACGAACGATAACGCCCATATCATCAGGCACGGTTACGCCTTTCATAGCTTCACGTAATTCTGTGCGTTCATCACCTTCGATGCGGCGTGAAATACCACCCGCGCGCGCATTGTTCGGCATTAGCACTAAATAGCGACCTGCAAGGCTAACCATAGTGGTTAGTGCTGCGCCTTTATTACCACGTTCTTCTTTATCAACTTGAACGATGACTTCTTGACCTTCTTGCATCACTTCTTTGATGTTGATGCGGCCAGAACCTGGGTTCTTGCTGAAGTAGGTTTTTGAAATTTCTTTAAGCGGTAAGAAACCGTGGCGCTCAGCGCCAAAATCTACGAAAGCCGCTTCAAGGCTAGGTTCGATGCGGGTGATCTTACCTTTGTAGATGTTAGATTTCTTTTGTTCACGGGCACCAGACTCGATGTCTAGATCATATAAACGCTGGCCATCAACGAGGGCAACGCGCAACTCTTCCGTTTGAGTTGCATTAATTAGCATTCTTTTCATGTTATGTGTGTAGCTCTATAGCGTAAGCACACGGGCAGCTGACCGTTTGTTGGTCGTCATACAAAATCTTTATGGTTGCTTGAGTCAATGAAATCGTCGCTTGCCACCCTCTAAGTGGCCAGAATTCTCTGATGGGCACGATGTCTATTTTTACGTGGTGATGCCTTTAGGCCAACACCAACAATCCATAATTTGATAGTGAGATGCTGCCTGCGAGTTTTACGCATGGTTCATCTCAAATATGCGTTTAAGTAATCTGTACTGATATTTACTTAAGCGCGCTTCATGGCGTTCGTTTGTATAAAGAAGGTTTATTAATCGTTCTTCTACTTTATACTGGCCGCTCAATCGCTGCCGTACCATGTGCCAATAATTGGAAAAATGAAAAAATTGACACTGGGTCAGCGAATATAGCAACAAATAGCGGTTGCGACAAACATTTAGAGCGAATTGAAAGTTAATTTATGCCAACAGAATCCTACAATACCAATCAAGTGAACCTGATTACGATCGATGAAGATCATGAAGGGCAGCGTATTGATAATTTTTTGCTTACCTTATTAAAGGGTGCGCCACGCTCCTTGGTCTATCGATTATTGCGTAAGGGGGAGGTGCGGATTAATAAAAAGCGCGCTAAACCCGTTCAGCGTCTCGTGATTGGTGACATCGTGCGAATTGCGCCGGTGAAAATTAAAGAGACCTCTGATGATGAGGTGGTTGTGCCGACGAGTCAGGCCGAAATCATAAAAAACAGCATTTTGTTTGAAGATGAGTTTTATATAGCGGTTAATAAGCCGACAGGAATGGCGGTTCATGGTGGCAGTGGCATTAAGCTAGGTTTGATTGAATTGATGCGAGCTCTGAGACCGCAGCAAAAATTTTTAGAATTGGTGCATCGTTTAGATCGAGATACGTCAGGTGTGATCTTGATTGCTAAGAAACGATCAGCATTAGTTGCTGTACAAAAGTTGTTTCAGGGTCAAAAGGCCATTGATAAACGTTATTTGGCGCTCGTGCATGGCGAGTGGCCCGATTTTCAAGATCGCGTTGATGCTCCTTTAAAGAAG
>PJEL010003058.1_pt1 | contig 14663 bp, 16 predicted proteins | sample 1853271 | NCBI WGS metagenome assembly PJEL01 (sample SAMN08108733, study PRJNA415343) | Invertebrate metagenome, whole genome shotgun sequencing project. | host: Globobulimina | place: Sweden: Gullmar Fjord | collected 2015-08 | reverse complement strand
TACGGATGCAGGAGTAAGAACAACTAGTGATAGTGAAGTCATTACGTCTGGAACAGTTTTAACAGATTTTTATGTTGAGACTTCTAAAAAATGGTTAGGACAGGTAACTTACACAATCTCTACTACTGGTACAGATGGAACATATGTATTTAATTATGGTTTTGCAAAATATGAAGATTTTGGAAATAGATATTTTACAGTAACTGATTTTGAAATGGTTGGTTTATCAAATCTTAATGCAGCTGATTTAAATATTACATTATTACACCATAAAACTACTGGTTGGACTTACCATGCAACTGTTTTTGTTCCTGGCTCTACTGCAATATGTGACATGGTTACTGATTATTCTACAGATGTTGATTTAGTAATCAATGAAAACTTTGCATATAAAAGAGCTGGGTTATCAACAGTAATTGAAGGGAATGCTTCTGAAGGTGTTATGGTTAGACTTTCGCAAACTACTAATAATGCAATAAGGTATGGTACGATTCAAATAGGCGTACTAATTTAATAACAATAAAACACGGGAGAATTAAAAATGGAAAACGAAAAAAAAGAAACTACTAAAACAATTGAAGAGAACAGAATTACATTAGGAGCATTGCAACTCTGTTCAAGCCCATTACAAACATTAGCCAGTGCGAAACTTCCGGTAAAAAATTCATATTGGGTAGCTAAAACACTTGATAGAATTAAGAAAGAACTTGATAGATCAGAAAAATTAAGAATTGAGTTAATCAAAAAATATGGAAAACCTACTGAAGAGAACGGAGAGACTTTTCAGGTAAAAGATGAATGTATTGAGGATTTTCAGACTGAATTTAAAGAATTGTTAGATATCGAAGTTGATAATTTTAAATTTACTCCAATCCCCCTACAAGTTTTAGAAAAAGCAAGTATTGAACTTTCAGCTATAGAGATTGGACAGCTTTGTAAATATGGCTTTGTCAAAGGAGACTAAAAAATGACTACAATTAATTTATCGGCGAGTCAAAACGAAGAACCAGGTAGAAGGATTCAACAAACAATTTCAGATGCTACCGCAACAGATTGGATTGTACTTGATTCGGTAAATCCAGGAGAAACAATTACTGTTGCTCTTGTGATCACCACTGGAGAGGGAACCATTCAGTATACAGCGGAAGACGTAGCATCTTTGGTTAATGGTGCCGCTGATGGCGTTGAATGGTCTAAAGGTTCGGTTACCACAACTACCTATGGTTATTTCCCTTCGGGCATTACCGGGGTTAAATTTGTACGGACTTCTGGCACGATCAAGGGTTGTATTGCTGTATAAATTAATTGTGAAGAAGGAGACGAACGATGGTTTTTATTGAAAAATATCTTTCTATATTAATTTCTACTCTCTCCTTCTTTTTCATGAGTGGGGGGCTTTTGTTTGGTTTAGGTAAACTTCGGGAAAAAATGGTAACTAAAGAAGAACTTGAAGAAAACAATAAAGAATTTGAGGTAAAGTGTAAGGAAAAGCGGGACGAATGCAATCTAGGTGATAAATTAGAAGAGTTAAAAGTAATAGTAACTAAAAACCATACCGAACAATCAAAGAAGATTGAATCGATGGATGATAAACGAGAGAGTGCTAAAGATCAAAATAGCGAAGTAATGATTAAAATTAATACTTCGATAGGTTTGTTAACAGGTCAAGTTCAAGCTCTTACAAAAATTCGTAACGGAAAGGAGTAAGAATGTTAAATGGAAATGATTCGAACCAGGAATATGGGGCTCATGAAGATGCTGAAGTTTTAGTGATTGCTGAAGAAATTAAAAAAGACCCAATGAGATATGAAAGAGCAAAAAAAGCAATTAAAAAGACGATTGAAGAAAAAGAAAAACGAATAAAAAGTTTTAAAGCTGTGAAGGTATAAAGTGGGTTTTTTATCTTATTTAAAATTAGGAAGTGAAGCGGGTAGGGCAGTTGCGACTCCTATTGAGGCGGTTGGTAATGCTTTGGACTCTTTAATGACATCCGATGAGGAAAGAGAGCAAGCTAAGTTCTTAATGGAGAAGTTACGGCAACAACCGCATGTCCTTCAAGCTGAAATATCTCAATTGCAAGTTCAACACCGTTCAATATTTGTAGCTGGAGCGAGACCTTTTATCTCTTGGGTATGTGGAATTGGATTGTCTTTTGCTTTTATAATTAACCCTTGTATCCAATGGTATACGGGAAAGGCTGGGCCGGCTCTTCCATTGGATACAATTATGGAATTAATTATATGTGTTCTTGGATTGGGTGGAATGAGAACTTTTGAGAAGTATACAAAGGTCGCTAAATAAATGGAGAATTATTATGGCTTTAGTCCTTGATACTACAATCGGTGGTGAAGATTCTAATTCATATATTTCACTAGCTGATGCAGAAACGGTTATGGAAAGCGTGCTTTATAAGGATGATTGGGAAGCAGCGACCGATGATAATAAAAATATTGCCTTAGTCCTTGCTACGAGAACACTTGATGAGGAAATTAATTTTTATGGTAGCAGGACAAGCGCAGACACTCAGGCTTTAGAATGGCCTAGATATAATTGTCCTAAGAGGACTGGGACCTATGGATGGATTAATTATTTTGATTCTGACATTATTCCGGATTTTGTTGAATATGCAACTACTGTATTAGCTAATTCATTGCTTGGAGAGGACCGAAGCGCTGATTCTGATACTAAAGGGTTTAAGGAATTGAAGGTTGATGTTCTTTTTTTGAAGGTTGATAAAGATGATAGAGCCGATGTATTGCCGGATAAAGTTTGGGATATTGTAAAATTTTATGGAACGAAAGCCAGTTCTCTTAATTATTTAGTGAGAGTTTAATTATGACAATTAAATCAACTTTTGAAAAATTAGCTGTCACAGCTTTTAAAATATTCGATAGCGTGACTTTGATTTGTACTTATACATCTAAAGGAACAATTAGTTACGATCCTTCTACGGGGACTCCCTCAAGTACAGATATTGATTATGGAAGTAGGAAGTTTATATTTGCAAGTTATAATGAATCTGAGATCGATAACGAACATATTTTAGAAACTCATGTAAAAGGAATGATTCCAAAGAATAAGCTCAATATTACACCTAAGGCAAAAGATATAATAACAACCAGTGCGTCAAGAGTTTATTCAGTTGTAACTTTTAAATATGATCCAGCGGAAGCTCTTTGGATATTTCAATTAGAACCAGGGGGGAGCTAATGGCAGAATTACCAGACAACATAGAGTTTAGAGCTGATTTATCAAAATTTGCAAGGGCTATGAATGCGGAAGTAAAGGAAACGGTATTAAAAGTTGCTTTTACCTTATTTGGAAAAATTGTAGTTGCTTCACCTGTAGATACCGGAGCGTATAGAGCAAGTCATCAAATTGCGATTAATAATCCAAGTGAGTCGGTAGTAAAGCCTGAGAAAGGTAAGAAGTTTCAAAAAAGAGGGGCAACTACTAGAGCGATGAAGCAAACTAAAAAATTAAAAAATTATGATCTTCAAGATATAATATGGATAAGCAATAACCTTCCATATGCTGTAAGAATAGAACACGGGTGGTCAAAAGAGCAGGCTCCGAAAGGTGTGTATGGTCTTTCAATTCAAGTAGTAGAAAATGACTTACAAAAAGAGTTAGCAAATATTAAGATCCCTGTATAAGAAATAGTAGAGGTTTGTTATGTATGAGGAAATAGCAGAGGCGGTTGAAACAAGAATGAATACCGAGTGGACGACATTACATCCAACGATTAATGTTTTTTTTGACTCTACTAATCAGCAAACCGATAACGAAGACTCTTTTGTTGATTTTACTATTTTGTTTGGTGAAGCTAGGAGAATGAATATAGGAATTAGTTATAGGAATCATAGATGTGAAGGGATCATAAACATAAATATTTACGTTAAAAAAGGTGAAGGAACAAGAACAGCTTTGAGTTATGCTGATGATATAGCAGGAATTTTTAGGGATAAATTATTTTCAGGAATATTATGTAAAAGTCCGTCTATAAAAAGATTAGGAGAAGAATTGCAATGGTTTGTTTATAATGTGTCAGTTCCTTTTCAAGCTGATTTTGCATATACTAGTTAGAAAAATTAGGGATAGATCGACGGATTGAAAAGGGGAGTTATACTCCACTCCCTCTTCCTTATTATTTTTAATGGAGATGATTGTTTGGGAGTAATTATTTAACCATGTAAATAGGAGGTTCCCGTGGGCGACACAAACAGGATTCAGATATCGTATGTAAAAGAGGTGACGTGGGGTGAGACTCCTGCCGCTGCTTTAACGGATATGAGGATCACTAGTGATGATTTACTTTACAATATAACTAATATCACATCGGAAGAAATAAGGGCAGATAGAAATATCACTGACCTTATTCAGACAGGTGCTGATACTTCCGGTGGTTATAATTTCGAGCTTTCATTTGATTCTCCGGCTGATGATTTTTGGGAAAGTGCTTTATTTAATCCCTTTGGTTCTGATCTTGCATTTTCAGAAACCGGCGATGTGGCAGTAACCGGAGCAACTTCAACTTATGCATCAACCGGCGGTAATTTTACAACAACTACTGCAGCCGATGTAGATAGATTTATTTATATTGGCGGTTTTGCGAGTGCTGTAAATAACGGTTGGAAAAAGATTGTTACGTCGGACGCTTCTACTTTAGTTGTTGTGTCAGATGTAACTATGGTTGATGAAGCTGCTGGCGCATTAACCGTTACAATGAATGGCGAGAGATTGAGAAATGGAGTAACCGAGACCTCTTTGTCAATTCAGCGTGAGGCAACAGACATTACTCAATTTTTTATTTTTCGAGGAATGATTGTTAATACAGCGACACTCACTGCAACTTCAGCCTCAATTGTAACTGGTAACATGGCAATGATAGGAAAGGATTCTGAACTTGCTCAGACAAGTTGGGGAACAGGCTCTAATGTCGCCGCTCCAACTGAGGATGTAATGAATGCAGTGGCGAACGTTGGAAATATTATGGAAAATGATGCGGTCGATGCCGATCTTTATTTTCAAGAGATTTCTTTTAGTATTAATAATAATCTTAGAGGAAAGCAAGCAATTGGGACTCTTGGTAACTTTGATGTTGGTTCAGGAACATTTGAGGTTACTGGAACAGCTAATGTTTATTTTAAAGATGAGACTATATATGATAAATTTGTAGCAGCAACAGCAACTAATTTGTCTTTTTCTATTAGTGATTCAGATGGAAATAGTTATAGTTTTAGTTTTCCTAAAGTTAAGTTTCAAACTGATTCCGGTGCTCAAGCAACAGGACAAAATGCCGATTTAATGGAAAATCTCACATGGCAAGCCATATATAATATTGGTTCAGAATGTTCAATGGAGATTAATAAGTACACGGCACCATAATTAAGAATAACCTTTCCCCGGAATAGATACCTATTGTTCTCCTAATATCCGGGGGGATTCTAAGGTCGGCAGAATGAATTTTTCCCGTGATTTTCATTTATGCTGGCCTTAGTTTTTAAATAACACAATTCACGGGAAATAATACACGGGAGTATAACTATGGACTTGAATGATTTTAAAACGAATCAAGTAGCAGAAGAAAAAGGAACGTGGGTAGATTTTGGGAATGAATGCGAATTACTAATTGCAAGATCAGGGAATAAACAATGGAGAAAACATTGGAAAAAAATTAGTAAGCCATATGAAAAACAAATAACTAGAAAAACCTTAAGTGATGAAAAAGCAGACGTATTGATTATTGATGCGATGGCAAATACAATTTTACTTGGTTGGAAAAATTTAATGAATAACGGCGAAGTAATTGTTTATTCGGTTTCAAAAGCTAAAGAAGTTCTTCAAATTAAAGATTTCCGTGAGGCTGTTAGTGAGGTTTCTACATCAATGGAATCGTTCCAAGTTCAATTGGATGAGGAAGATACAGAGGATTTGTAGAATACCTTCAATGGGAAATTAAGTATGGAAAAGATTTAGAGTTTTTTATAAATATAGAAAAAGAAACCGGGGAGACTCTTCCCGGACTTCTTAAAGAACCTGAATTATACCCATGGATAATTGACTATTGGAGGGCTTTTAAAACAATTAGTTTTAGCAGACAGATTGGTTTTGGGGGTATCGGTTATATCCCTTATTCAGAAATTATTATTTATTTAAATGAAAAAGAAATTTTTGATTTATATGAAAGAGATAAGTATGTTGGCATAGTTCAAACGTTAGATTCTATATTTGTAAATGAAACTAATAAAAAAAAGTCAACTAAAAATTCTCGGTCGCCTTTAAAAAAGGGGTAGCAAAATGCCTGATTTAAAAGTTGGATTGGACGCTAAATCATTTTATGCTGAAATGGACAAGGTCAATAAAAAACTTGATCAATTAGGCAACAAGGGCAAAAAAACAGCCGATAAAACCGGGAATAGTTTTAAAAAAATGAAAAATAGTGCCTTGTCATTTAAACGAACTCTTGTTGGCATTGGTTCTGCGCTTGCAGTTGCTCAAATTGTCAAAGGGATTGTGACTATAGGCGCAGAGTTTGAAAAGACAATGAAAATTGTACAGGGAGTTTCAAGAGCCACCACTAATGAATTTGAAAAAATGAATGAGGTGGCTAAACGACTAGGGGAAACAACCGAATTTACAGCTACTCAAGCAGCCGAAGGTTTGCGTTTTTTAACAATGGCCGGAATTCAAGCAACTGAAGCAATAATTGCATTACCGAGTGTTCTTAATTTGGCAACTAGCGCCAGTTTAGAATTGGGGGAAAGTGCCGATATTGCCTCTAATGCAATGACGGCTTTTGGTTTAGGTGCTGAAAGTTTAAGCAGGATTAATGATTCTTTTATTGCTACTACTACTCGATCGAATTCAACAGTTCGATCGTTGGCCGAATCTTTCAAATATGTTGCACCAACAGCAAAAGCACTGGGTTACGATATTGAAAGAACAAACGCCTTGTTAGGGAAATTGCATGATGCAGGAATACAATCATCGATGGCCGGCACCCAATTAAATCAAGCTATGTTAAGAGCTCAAAAAACAATGGCTAAGATGGGTAAAGAAGGTGATCTTGTTGATCTTTTAAAAGAGATGAACAAAGAAGGGAGCAAATGGGGTGTTAATGAGATAATGAAAGAGTTTGCTGGCCGTGGTGGTAGAGCAGTTTTAGTTTTAAAAGATATGGTAGGTGAAACTGATGATTTATCAGGCTCAATACAAGAGCTTGAAGCAAATATTAGATCAGATATCGGAGCGAATGAAAAACTTGCTAATGCGATGAGAGATACAACTATAGGTGCTTTTCATAATTTAAAATCAGCTGTTGAATCAGTTGCACTTGATGCTTTTGGAAAAGATGCAAGTTCAGTAAAGGATTTAGTAGAAGAGTTCACTAAAGAAATAAGAGATAATAAGGAATCTTATGTTGAAGCAGCTGAAGGTGTTTTACTATTAGCTGTTAATTTAGGGAAATTAACAGCAGCTTTATTAAAAGTAACTTCTATAGGTATAAAGGGGTTACAAAGTTTTACAGATTCAGTTAATGAAACAATAGGAAGGTTGGCAGGAATTGACATAGACCTATATGATAAAGTTGTTGCAGGTGATCAAAGTGCGGTTATACAACAAAAGATTAGAGATATTGGAGAAGAAATTCAAAAGTTAAATGAAAAAGCTCAATCAGTTGAAAAAGTCCCAGATTTACTAAAAGGTATTTTCGGAACTGATAAAAAAGGTAAAGAGATAAGTTCAGAAATAAAAAAATTAGGAGAAGAATCTAAACGTCTTCAAACTCTTTTAGCAAATACAGCTATAGCAAATAATAAAAAGAATTTAGATAGTGCTAATCTTTTATTTGAAGAAGATAAAAAAAGATTTAAACAACAAGAAGCTCATATACAAAAAATGGCAAGTTTAAGCAAAGCTCCTGGAGTTACTTTAGAAAAACAAGACGAACTAGACATTTTAGATGCAATTGAAAAACGTAATAAATTTGAAAAAGATTTAATACCCATTCAAGAAAAAGTAAATAGCCTACTTATGGAAAAAATGGGGTTAATGACTCAAGAGAAAAAAGATAGAAAAGCTATTAATGATTTTTATGATAGAGAAATAAAAAAAGTTAAAGACAATACTGCTGCTGTAAAAATTTTGAATGATGAGAGAGCAAAAGCATTAGGCATTATTAATAAATATCATGACGAATTGTTAGATAACCAGCAAATATATGCTGCTGATGTAAAAATATTAAAAGCTACCACAAAGCATCAAGAAGATTTAGCAGCCGCTAAAATTCGTGGTGAAAAACTTTATCTTGCAAATTTAAGGAAAACGAATAGAGAAATAAGCAAAACAGCCGATGCTATTGGAGAGAGTTTTACAAGGGGTTTAAAAGCAGGGATAGAGGGCGGCTTGGATGGAGCCTTAGATTATATTAAAAGTTCTTTTGTAAATGTTCTTGGAGATTTAATTTCAAGTACTGTATCTAAAAGTATTGGTCAATCGATAGCTACAAGTTTAGCTTCTTCAAATATTAGTAGTGGTATTGGTCAAGCAATAGGAACGGTAGGAGGTAGTGTTGTTGGGGGTGTTGCTGGTGCGGGAGTGGGGGTTCTTGGTGGTTTATTAGGTGATCAAATATCTTCAATGTTTTCTAAAAGTGATGAAGAAAGACGTTATTATGAAAATTTGACTAATGCATTAAATGAATCAACAATGGCAATTGAAAAAAATACCGAAAATATTAGAAGACAAACTTCTTCTAATTATCAAAATACAAGATGGACCGAACAATTATATAAAATTCAATCTGAACAATTGGCTTTTTATGAAGACAACCCGGCTGTTTCTACAGGGACAGCAAATAAAGGGGAGCATGAAGCTTTTTTGGCGCAACAAAAGTTATTTAAGGCCCAACAAGACTTTAGAACTGTTCAAATTGATGCTGTTTATAAAGACATTGAAAATGCACATCAAGATTTTTTAGATACTTATTTAAGTCAAGAATTAACAGCTTATGAAAAGATTATATCCGAAATAACAAAAGCTTCTAGTGAATTGTTTGAGGGTTTTGTAGAAGCAATTGCAGGGAGTGGATTACTTATAGGAGAGGGAGAAAATTTTGAAGATGTTACGAAAAGAATAGGTGGGGAAGGGGCATCACCTTATAGACAAGCATTCACAGAAAATACCTTTGGTAAAAGTATGGAAGAACTTATTAAGGATGCGGAGACTTCTGAAGAGGGTATGAGGGCTCTGGCAAGTTCTTTTAATTTGTTTGAGGATACATTAAAAGAAGTAAATAAAATCGTTGAGGATGATTCTATTCCAGCAATGGACAAATTGCAGGCTATAATAGATTCAAATATATTGCCAGTTGATAAATTAACGTTAGCTTTGAACATTCAAAAAAGTGCTATTGATGCAGAAATTAAAGCAGAACGAGATAGAATTAATACGATAAATGATGCTATAAAATCAGGAAAAGAACATACTGAATCATTAGACGATTCAAGTACAAGTTTAGATAAAGCCTTAAAAGATACTCAAGATATTTTTTATGATATTGCTAAAGTTATAAGAGATAATAAGGGTACTTATGAAGACCTCATGGAAAACACTCGTAATATGCATGATGAATTTGATAAGCTTAGAGAAATGGGACGGGAAGTTGCAAACCAAATAAAAGAAATAACAGTTGTTGATTATTTAAGAGAATTAAGAGGAGAAATAACTCCTCTTGAAAAAGCACTTGAATCGATGAATCAAACAATTAATGCAATGGAAGAAGACATTAGACAAGAGACTAACGAAGAAAATGCTTTATCAGCCGAACGAGAGGAAGCTCGGAAAGTAATCGAGAGTCTATATGATGCGGAAGGTAATCTAATCCAGCAAACAGAAGAATTAAAAGAGGAAATGGAAGACCTTACTAAAAATTCTATTGACTATTTAAAAAGTTTAAATGCTTTATCAGACCAAATGAACAAATTAAAAGAAACTACTTTTGATAAACTTTTTGAAGACCTTGAATTTCAAGAATCCGGTTTAAGTAGGGAAACGTGGGTCAAGCAAGAAATTGACAGATTATTCACTTTGCCTGAATTAACAGAGGATCAGTTTTCAAAAGCTATGGGCTATGTAAATGAATGGTATGGATTAGCTACCCAGGCTCAAGCAGAAGAGATGAAAGTTATTGATGGATGGTTAGAGGTCGCTAATCGAGTTGAAAGCCTGTCAAACTCAATTTTGAGCGCTCAGAGGGATATTAGAGCAGGAACTTTAAATGTTGCATTGCCTACTGAAAAATTAAAAGAGCTTACTCCTGATTATAATGAATTATTAGCTGCAGCAAAAGGCGGGGATGAAACAGCATTAAATGAATACTTGTCTTTTGCTTCACAATATTTACAGATTGCGCAAGATACCTTTAAGTCTTCGGAACAGTATCAGAGTATTTATGAGCAAGTTATGAAAGACATGAATGATTTAAATAGTTTTGTTCAATCAAATGATTTTTCAGAAAAGATTTTTAAAGAAAGTCAAACAACAAATGACGAATTAGTAGAATTAAATACAACAACAAAAAATAGTAATTTAAAATTAAGTGGTGTAAGAACGGAATTACAAAAATTAAAGACTCAAGCTGATAATTTAAGTGTTACAATTGATGGTTTAGTTACTGTTCATTTAGCCAGCTCTTCTGTTGATTTTGCCCCTACACCTGTGATTATTGAAGTACCAACTCATAATGTACCATTAGAGCAAATTCAATTTGCTGATATGGATTTATCAGACCAATTAGCATTTCAAAACTCAGTTCCAAAATTTGAAAAAGGGGGAATTGTTAATCAGCCTACTTTTGCTTTTGTGGGAGAGGTTCCGGAAGCTTTTATTCCTTTGCAGAATGGGGCAGTACCGGTACAAATTAAAGGGGGATCAGGTAATGACCAACCTATAAATATTATTGTAGAAGTAGCCGGAGAGGAATTCAATGCAGTTATTGACAAAAGGGCTGATGGAGTAAGAGTAAAAGCAAATAAACGTAACGTTGGAAATAGAAGGCTATACCAATGATTATAGGAACAATTTACATAAATGGAACTCTATATCGGATTTCAGATGAAGGAAAAGCGCTTGATTATTGGTTTAATGAATATATCATTTCGTTTGATCCGCCTCAATACGCTATAGACACGGACCAAGGAGGGTATTGCCGGATGAATTTTGGTGCGATTGAATTTTCACCTGAATTATTTGAAAATGAATGGCCTCCTCCGGTTAAGTGTTCTATCATTATTCAGTATTTAGATGACACGGCAACAAGTGAATCAGGGGCAGAAACTCTTTTTACCGGTACTGCTCAAATAGACTCTTATGACCGGAATTCTGTTAGTTATGATTTGTATGGAGAAGATTATGACTTTCCATTATTACTCGAAACAATAGATTATAATAGCGATAGAGTACCATTGCCAAAAATATTTGGTGATGTAATCCATGCAACTCCTGTTCGTCTTGCAGATGTAGGAGGAGATCCTACATACCACAAAGCCGGAATAGTTTCGACAACTCCAGGAACTAATTTTAGTGTTTATGATGATGGAGTTAATGTTGACGGCAATGTTACAGACAATGCAGACGGAACTTTTTCATTAATAGTATCCCCGGTAGGAGAGGTTACAATGTCGGGAATTGGAGAAGATTCTGATTTGGACGATATTGTACAATGGGCTTGTCATTCGGATAGATTAAATTTAACGTATGATGGGACATTTGCAAGAACTATTCAACCGACTTTAGTTTATTACGCAACAAGCCAAGTTCCATTAGTTGATTTTTTATCTGAGATTTGTTCATTTTATACTCATATGTTTTATATTAGTGGTAGCACATTGAATTTTGTCGATATGTTCAAGGATAACGGAACAAGAGATGTTACAGAATTTGAATATTTTCCTTCGAGCTATGAGTACAATATTCCTTTATCCGGAATTAGAGCTGCATGGGAAACAAGAGCAAGTGTTACGGAAACAATTGGGGCTTATGTCAAGACCTATAATTGGGAAACTCAAAAATTAATAAATGTAATTTCATCCGGCACAACCGATTCAACCACGGCAAATAAATTAGTAGATTCAACGGCTGATTTTACAACTGATGGGGTGGAAATTGAAATGAGTGCTAAAAACGTAACTGATAATACTCAAACTTATGTCACAGCAATTGACGACTTAAATACACTATCTTTGAATGATGACATATTTATATCAGGTGAGGAGTATGAAATCGGATACATATTCCCATATGGTCAAGATAAATCAGTTGTTCCCTATACAACTGATAAGGATGATATTGAAACCGAGTTAGTAAATTTAATTAATATTCTTCATAGACCAAGAATGAATTTAAAATTACCTTTGGCCGGTAGCTTGCCTGTTCCTGGAGAAAAGATAACAGTTATAGATACCTCAACAGTAACAAATACAGAAATTGAAATTAGATCGAGAAATATAACTTATGATTTTAGTGACGACTCGGTAACGATTATCGGTGAAGGTGTAGTTTCTGAATATTTAGGAATTGTTGAATATTAAATCGGAGGTGTTCCATTAAAGTAATTTTTTCAAATAATATTACTAATACAACAGCCGATGAAGAAAATGCAAATTTTCTAATTGATAATACTCAAAATGATTTAGTTCGGAAAGTGTGGCGAGCAACATCGGCTGATGCGACGGTAACATTAACGGTAGCCGCTGATTCAGATACGGTTAGTGTTTTTGGAACTAATGCGGGAAGTATCATAGTTACAGTGAAAGATATAACTGAAACGACCACCTTGTGGGGGCCATACACTTATGATTTAAGAGGGGTGGATACGTTATATAAATTTATGACAGATACGGCTGAAAGTTTTACGTCTATATGGGCAGAATACACTTATCAATCTGTTGAACATAAGATTATTTTAGAATTTGATGCTAGTGCGGGTATAGTAGTTGAAGCGGGAATTATTAGAGCTGGTAGTGGTTCCGAATATTTAAATCCGTTATATGGATTGAATAATTCATATAAAGATTATTCTGTTGTTAAGGAGCTTAATAATGGCGCTACTTGGATAGATAGCAAAATTATTGTAAGAACATTTTCAGGAAGTTTTCATATTTTAAGAAATGGTGAATTCCCTACTTTTATGACTCAATTTCAAGAAGTAACAGGAGTTCAACCTCTTGCTTGGTTAGTAACCGATTTGTTAAATCAGGTTTATTCTATTTTTGCAAGGTGTCAGACATTACCAAGCGCATCACATAATTATGTTGATTATAGTACCGTTTCATTTGAGCTTATTGAGATGGTTTAGGAGTCATAGTAGAAAACATGCAGCTTTTCAAAATAATAGAATTGGTAGAAATTTAGTAAGTTAATAGGTAACAAAAAGGCGGTATTTATGGCAAATTCATGGACCTGGCCGACATTCCCCGTGGCAGGAACTCAAAATTACGAATCAGTAGGGCGCTCAGTTCTTGAAACATGGAGAACTAATAACTCTTCAATAGATGAAGAGATAACAGAGGGTAGAAACGGTTTTGCGTCCTTATTACTTAATTTTAATAATAAATCGGATGTTGATCACGTTCATACTCCGGCGGGTACGGCTGTTCAAGTCGTAGATATTAACGCTTTTGCATTTTTTCAAGGAAGGAGGTCATAAATTGAGTAATTCTTATGATAGGGTAGCAAGTGATTTCCCTACGGTAACAACGGAGGAAGAACTTTATGTGGTGGGTGCTTCCGCAGAATTTCAAGGAGATTTACATATTTATAATCAGAGTAGTGGAAGTGTAGACGTTAGTGTTTCAATTCTTGATGCTACGGGAACGGCTGGAGATGCTGATTGGATATTGAAGGAGTATTCACTTGAGGCATTAACACCTAAACAAATAACAGGAATTTGTTTAGGGAATAGTAGAACTGTAAATATACAAGTTAGTACTGGTAGTACGGTGTCTTTTAATCTTTGGGGCTGTACGACTACGAGTTAAAATAACAAAATAGGTAAAAATTTAATAATACAAGGGGGTTAAAAGTGGGCCTCGTAGGATTTGATTCAGTAAGTTTAGAAGAAATAAAAGATAGTGAACGTGGTGACTGGGAAAGTGGTTCAGATTTACAAAACATTAGAACGGATACAGGAACGTTAAATTCCAGTATATATGCCGACCTTGCTATTTCAACAGACGAAACATACGCTGGTGATTTGAATTGTAATAATCTTATAATTTACAATGGAGGAAGAGTCAATGCTTCCGGTTACAATGTTACAGTATTTGGTGATTTAACAGGCAAAAATGCGAGAATAGTTTGTTTAAAGTTAGAAGTTTTTGGCGATATAAATATCGGTAGGTTAGCGGGAGATAGTTCATATACTAATTTATTTCACGTCGAAGAGTTAATTTGTCATGGAAATGTAATTTTGGACTATTGTGATTGGCAATTAGATCAATCGGGCGGCGACGGTTATTATTATGACGGTACAGGAGTCGAATCAGCTTCTACAATTATTCAAAAAATAAATGGGAATTTTACTATTACAAATGATTTAACCTCTGGTCAAAGGTGGTTTTGTACTCAAACAAATATAGAAGGTGATTTTTACATTGACT
>PJEL010003057.1_pt1 | contig 14664 bp, 14 predicted proteins | sample 1853271 | NCBI WGS metagenome assembly PJEL01 (sample SAMN08108733, study PRJNA415343) | Invertebrate metagenome, whole genome shotgun sequencing project. | host: Globobulimina | place: Sweden: Gullmar Fjord | collected 2015-08 | reverse complement strand
ACAAGAACCAACAGCTATAATATAATTTGATTTAGAAGCTAATTTATTTAATAAGTTTTTTGTTGTGTCGTTTGAAATTGAAAAAATCTTTTCATTATTAGAAATTGCACCTTCTATTAATAAAAAATCAATTTGTTCATTTGAAGATAAAACATCATCCAAAGTAAGATCAACTGTTAAGGAAGGATGATAGATAAGATCAAAACTATTTAAAAATAATTCTAATCTTGAAGAGTTAGCACTTAATAATGAATGTGTATTTCCATTACAAGTAATTGCTTGAAACCATACAATAGTAGGTTTTTTTTTATTCGTCATACTTTAAAGCTCGATATATATTATCAGCAACAGCATCAGAATAAGAAAGAAGTTCTTTATCTAATACATTTTCACCAGATATGAAAGCAAATCCACCAAGACTTCCCATAATCATAGTAAATGCTGGGAAAAAGTCTTGTTCTCTAAATTCTTTATTTTGAGCACCTTCATCTAGTAAAATCATAACTTCTGTTACAAATTCTCCAACACATAAGAAACCTTCACAACCTTGTTTAAAAACTTCTCTATTTGATAAATAAACTCTTAAAAAATATTCAATCACTTCAGGTGAATTAAGAACATTTTCTAAATATCTTTTTGTAAAAACATATATCTTTTCTTTTGAACTTATATCCATATGGTTAATTTCTTTTAATTCATCAGCTAAAATATTTGTAGAATATTTAATAGCATATTTTGCTAATTCTTCTTTTGATGAAAAATAATTGTACATATTACCAACGCTCATTTTCATAGCTTTTGCAATATCAGGAATGGTAGTATTATAAAAACCCTTTTTTGAAAATAGTTTTAGAGAATTTTCAATAATAGAATTTTTTTTAGTTTCTTTAGCAGTAGAAATAATTTATCCTTGATAATATAATTTTTCCTATAATAGTACATTTTTGATTAATAAAAAGTGAATTATGCAATTTTTATTCATAACATAATATAATGAACAAAGATCAATATAAAAGAGAAAATGTGCCAAGAGCAAAATTAAAAAAAGTTTTACCAACACACGAAAAAATTAAAAATCAAAAAATGTTAAAAATTTTTGGTAAATTACTAGAAAAAAGAAAAATTTGGAGCTTATCTAGAAAAAGAATACTAGGCGGTGTTTTTATAGGAGTTTTTGTAGCTTTTATTCCAATGCCTTTACAAATGCTTTTAGTTACTTTTTTAGCAATAGTTTTTTCTGTAAACCTTCCGATAACAATACTACTTGTTTGGATTTCTAATCCACTTACTATGCCCTTTATTTATTATATTGAATATGAATTAGGGAACTTACTTTTAAATGTAAAAGATCCTATTGAATTTAGTTTTGAAACAATGAATGAAAACATAAGCGATATTGCAGTTTCTTTGTATTTAGGGACTTTTGTAATTTCAACAATAGCAGCATTTTTGTCAGTATTTATTTTAAATATTTTATGGATAAAAGAAGTTAAAAAGAAACGTAAATAGAAAAATTTATTTGAAAGATAAAATATTAAGTTGGGAAAAACCCAACTTAATATACTTAATTCTTAAGAGTGAACTAAGTTAGTTAATTGATCACCAGTAACTTCGTGGAAGTTTAAGTATTTATAAACACCCTCTTTGTTATCTTCAGTGATTTTTTTAGGTACGATTTCCATATATTCTTCTTTAGATGGAAGTCTTCCTAGAAGTGAAACAACTGCTGCAACTTCTGCTGACCCTAAGTAAACTTGAGAACCTTTTCCTAATCTATTATCGAAGTTTCTAGTTGATGTAGAGAATACAAACGAGTTTTCAGAAACTTGCGCTTGGTTACCCATACATAATGAACAACCAGGAATTTCTAATCTTGCACCCGCAGCTGCAAAGATTGAGTAGTAACCCTCTTCAGTTAATTGTTCTTTATCCATTTTTGTTGGTGGTGCAATCCATAATTTAGTTGGAACTTCACCTTCACCTTTAAGTACTTCACCTAAAGCTCTGAATAATCCGATATTAGTCATACAAGACCCTACGAATACTTCAGAAATATTAGTTTCTCTTTTTGGATCTGCAATAATGTTAGTTAATGTATCAACATCATCTGGATCATTAGGACAAGCTAAAATTGGTTCAGTAATAGTATTTAAATCAATTACGATAGTTTCTGCATATTCTGCATCAGCATCTGGTTGAAGTAATTCTGGGTTTGCAATCCATTCTTTCATTTTATCAGCTCTTCTTTGAAGAGTTCTAGCATCTTCGTAACCTTCTTCTATCATCTTTTCAATTAAAGCGATGTTTGAAGATAAGTACTCAATGATTGGTTCTTTAGATAATTGAACAGAACAAGCTGCTGCTGATCTTTCTGCTGCTGAATCTGATAATTCAAATGCTTGCTCAACTTTAAGATCTGGTAAACCTGCAATCTCAACAATTGTTCCAGCGAATACATTCTTTTTACCTTTTTTATCAACAGTTAATAAACCATCTTGAATAGCTTGGTAAGGAATAGCATTAACTAAATCTCTTAAAGTAATTCCTGGTTGCATTTCACCTGTAAATTTAACAAGTACAGATTCAGGCATAGTTAAAGGCATAGCACCAGTAACACCAGCAAATGCAATTAGTCCAGAACCAGCTGGGAATGAAATACCAATTGGGAATCTTGTATGAGAATCTCCACCAGTACCAACAGTATCAGGTAAACATAATCTATTTAACCAAGAATGAATAACACCATCACCTGGTCTTAATGTAACACCACCTCTAGAGTTGATGAAATCAGGTAAAGTATGTCTTAACTTGATATCTGCTGGTTTTGGGTAAGCAGCAGTGTGACAGAATGATTGCATAACCATATCAGCACCAAAAGAAAGTGCAGCAAGTTCTTTAATCTCATCTCTTGTCATTGGTCCAGTTGTATCTTGAGATCCAACAGTTGTAGCGATTGGTTCAACGTACATACCAGGTTTAACACCTTCGATACCACAAGCTCTACCAACCATTTTTTGTGCTTGAGTAAATCCTTTACCATTATCAGCAGGTTGAGAAGGAGCAACAAATGCATCAGATGCATCCATACCTAATACTTCTCTAGCTTTTACAGTAAGACCTTTACCAATAATTAATGGAATTCTTCCACCCGCTCTCATTTCATCTGTTAATGTATTTGGAGCTAAATCGAATTCAGAAACAACTGAACCATTTTTCTCAATTACACCAGCATATGGTTTTAAAGTAATAACATCACCAGTTTCTAATTCATCAACTGGAGCTTGAATTGGTAAACATCCTGAATCTTCTGCAGTATTGAAGAAAATTGGAGCAATAATAGAACCAATTACAACACCACCAGTTCTTTTATTAGGAACACCAGGAATATCTCTACCCATGTGCCATTGAACTGAGTTAATTCCAGATTTTCTAGATGAACCAGTACCAACAACATCACCAACGTATGCTAAAGGATTACCTTTTGCTTTAAGTTCGATCATTTTGTTTAATGGATCTTCCATTCTTGATTGTAACATTGCAGTTGCATGTAATGGGATATCAGATCTAGTAAATGCAACAGTTGCAGGAGATAAATCATCTGTATTTGTTTCACCAGGAATTTTATATACAGTTAGAGTCATTTCTTCTTCTAATGCAGGTTTGTTAGTAAACCATTCAGCGTTTGCCCAAGATTCAATAACTTCTTTAGCTTTTGCATTTCCAGCATCCATTAAATCTTTAACGTCATTAAATGCATCATATACTAAGATAGTATTTTTTAATTCATTTGCAGCAGCTTCTGCTACTTCTTCAATTTTAAGTGCATCAATTAATGGAGTAACATTAAATCCACCCATCATTGTTCCTAAAATTTCAATAGCTTGAACTTTAGAAATTACTGAACATGTAACGTTACCTTGTACTACATCATTTAAAAATGCAGCTTTAACGTAAGCAGCGTCATCAACACCTGGGTTGATTTTGTTATTAAATAAGTCTAATACATAATCAGACTCAGCTACTGTATCAGCTTTTAATAATTCAACTAACTGTGCAGTTTCCTCAGCAGTTAATGCTAATGGAGGTAATCCACCTTCGTTAGCTCTTTCTTCTGTATGTGCTTTATAATTAACTAATAAACTCATATATTATCTCCTTTTGATTGTAAAAAGTTTAGAAATATTATAGCATAAAGAATAAAATTAGTATGTACAGTTATTGTAATAGAATGTACAAGTTTTAATAGTGTAAATAAAAGTTACACTATTTCTTTTTTTTAAGTTTACTTTAATGATAGAAGTGCTTTAACTTGGCTTTTTTAGGCTATGGTTATATTTGATTTTATCCTCTTTTTTCTTCTTATTTCTATTTGATAGTATATATAAGTTAAAAGTTTTTTATTCTTGTACAATTTTTGTACTTTTAATTATGAATAATCAATTAGTGATTTATATGAAATTTTAAGCTTTAATTATTATAATTTTACTTTTATAAAACACAAGGATTATATCTTGATAAACAAATTACAAAATAAGCTTCACAAAGAAATTCCTTTAACAAAAATGATGAATATAAAAATAGATTCATTAAATAAGACTACTCTAATTACAAGTGCTCCACTTGATATAAATATTAATGATAAAGGCACTGCATTTGGAGGAAGCCTTAGTACTATGACAATAATTTCATCTTGGAGTATGTGTTGGTTAATTTCTCAAGAACTTGGGTTTAACAGTAAAAATATTGTGGTAATTAAAAATGAAAACACTTATAAAAAACCTGTTACTAAAGATATTTTTTGTTATACACAAAAACCAAGTACCGAAGAATTAGAAATATTAAATAAAAAGTTACAAGAAAAAGGTAGTGCTTCAATTAAAATATATTCTAAGATTATTGAAAATAATGAAATTTGTGTCGACTTTGAAGGTATCTATGTTATAAAACTTTAATATATACAAATAAAAGATATCTATTTAAAAATAAATATCTTTCTTTGTATTTTAAAATATAGAATTAACTTTTTAATAAAGGAAGTTTATTTAATAGGTTTTCACAATAATCCCATTGACTAAGACTATCTTTCCATTCTGAGGGAATGGCATCTACACCTTTATATGCACCTAAAACCATTCCTATTGCAATAGCTCTTGATGCATTATCTCCCCCAACCATTGTATTTGCCTGTAAAGCCTGTTTTAATCCATTTTCTTTTTGTGCATATTTAAGTATAAAATAAACACTTCCAGGTAATGTACCTTCTGTAGGACTAGCTTTTCCAACTTTTATTGGCTCACTTCTTCCAATATCCCAAAGTTTTGCCATACTTGTAAGAGCTAAATCATCACAAAACTGTTCTTTATATAAAGCAGATTCTTCGTTTGTTGCTTCTTCATATTTTTCTATTGCTTGTTTCACTTTTGTTTCAAAAAAACCACCCATTAAAATAGCAACATCTTCAATCGCATTTCTAGGTGTTTCACCTCTTAAAACTCTATGTGTAACTCTTGCAAAAAATTCACCTCCACCAAGAGCATTAACATCTTTATGTGTAAACATAGCTTTTCTTGCAACAGCAACTAATTCATCTTCATCTTCATAATATCCATGAGCAGCAACATGTCTAATAGCCATTGCATTTGAAATTCCACCTAAGTATTCAACTTTTGTTCCATTTTTAACTTGGGAGTATGTTTCTTTTGTCATAGTACAAATCCAAGAACCCCAAGAATTTTCTAACCTATTCATCCAATGAGGAAGAATAGCTTGAACTTCAAATACTCTAGGAGGGTTTGAAATACTAGCAAGATGTTCTAATACTAAGATATTATAATCTCCATAATCAGTTGTTCCACCTGCTTTTTTTCCGGGATGATAATTTCTTTGTCCCCAGCCGATACCATGAGTTTCTCCACCCATTTTTTCGCCTGGACTCATAAATTTTTCTATTGGTTTTTGTCCATAAGCTTCATATATTTTTTTAGCATCATATTCATAGTGACTTCCTAAACATAAAGCATCTGCAACAATTGCTCCAAAGAAGGCACCTTTTATATTTTCTTTTTTAATTTCTTTACTTAATAATACATTCATAATTTATACCCTATTGTTTATTTTGATTATAACCAAGGAAAACTTATATTAGTAGATAAAAAATATCCAAATAACAAACTAGTACACAAAGAGTAAATATACTTTATTTATAATACAATCTATAAAAACGTAAAGGCAGACAATGAAAAATTTTGATTTAATCATAATTGGTGGTGGAAGAGCAAGTAATTTAGCTATTAAAGCTAGTAAAATGGGCAAAAAAGTTGCAATTATTGAAAAGTCAAAGTTTGGTGGAACTTGTCCAAATAGAGGTTGTGTTCCTTCAAAACTTTTAATTGGATATGCACATGTAGCAAGAACAATTAAAGAATCTAGTCGACATTTTATAAATTCTTCAATAAATAATATTGATATTAATAAAATATTTGAAGAAACAAATTCTTTTATTTCTAAAATAGACCCAAGATATAAAAGTAGATTTAATGAAAATGTTGAAGTATTTGAAGGTACAGGAAAATTCAAATCTGATAATATAATTGTTGTAAATGAAGAAGAATTAACAGCACCTAAAATTGTAATTGCAACAGGAACTAGACCAATAGAGGCAGAACATAAAAATGCATGGACAAGTGATGATATTTTTCCACTTGAAGGGGAGATTCCTAAATCAATTACAATAGTTGGTTCAGGATTCATTGCATGTGAATTAGCAAACTTCTTTTCAGCTATTGGTATTCAAACAAAGCTACTAGTAAGAAGTCAAAGAATTTTATCAAATGAAGATAAAGATATTTCTTCTATCTTTAAAGAAGAATTCTCTAAAAATGTTGATATTTTATTTGATACTAGTATTGAAAATATTGATTATTCTGATAGTAAATTTAATTTAGAACTAACAAATAAAAATGGTGAAACTTCAAAGCATACAAGTCAAGCTCTACTTTATGCAACAGGAAGACAAGCCAATACAGATACATTAGGATTAGAAAACACTTCAATTTTATGTGATGAAAGAAATTATATTAAAAGAGATGAATATTTTCAAACAAGTACTCAAGGTGTTTATGTAGTTGGTGATGCAGCAGGTGAACATATGTTACAACACGCAGCTGCTTATGAAGTTAATCATTTAGGAAAAATATTACTTGAAGAAGAAACAGAAGCTCTAAAGTTTAAATATATGCCTCATGCTGTTTTTACTGATCCAGAAGTTGCTAGTGTAGGAATAACTGAACAAAAAGCAATTGAAGAAAATATTGAATATGTTACTAGTATTACAGATTGGTTAGCAAGTGCAAAAGCTATGTCTACAAGACTTAATTATCCTAGAACAAAATTTATTATAAATCCAAATACTTATGAAATATTAGGATGCCATCTAATTGGTCCTGACGCTTCAACTATGATGCATCAAATCCTAGCAGTTATGCATCTTGATAATGATATAAGACATTTAAAAGAAATGCTATATATCCATCCTGCTCTAAGCGAGGCTATACTACCAGCTGCAGTTGAAGCGGTAAAAAAAGTGGAAGATTTTCACGAACATAACTAGGAACTTTCCTAGTTGTATTCTTTTAACTCTTTTTTTTATGAATTTTCTTATAAATATTTCTTCAAGTTTTTGATTTCCAATATTTTTAATAAGACCAGATATACTAATAGACTTTTTAGACATAGAATCAATACCCATTGTTATTCCAGACAAAGAAATAAAAGGTTTATTTATTAATTGCTCATAAAAACTTTTCCCTTTGGCTATTAAAAAGTAGATACACTTTTTATCATATCAATTACTCTTGTATTAGTTAGTCCATTTTTATCAGTTTTTTTATTTTCCTTCTTTTTTTAACTAGGTATTATTAATTCATCTATGATAAAAGCATTTATATCTTTTGTAGATGAAAGTCTAAGCTCTTTAGCTTTTGCATACTCTTCATCTTCATACCAGGCTTTCGCATCTTCTTTACTTGGAAATTTAATGATTACTTTCATATCTTGTTTTTCTCCATGTATTTGAATAGAGTTTTGTCCTATAGAAATGATTTCTCCTCCATATTTTGTTGCTGTTTGTGCTGTTATATGATTTGAGCCTGGGTTATACTTTAGATACTCTTCTTGATTTTCTATGTTATAAGTTATTACAAAAAATACTGACATTTTTATTCCTTTTTCTATTCACTTAATACTTCATTTGTATTAACTGCACTAAGTCCAGGTTCAATTGAACCACCAAAAACAAATATCTCTTGTCCAATAGTAGCAGCAGCTAAGCCATGTCTTGGAATATTCATATCTAAACCTTTACCCCATTTATCAAATTTTGGATCATAAACCCAAACATCATTAGCTACCCCCGGTTTTGGAAGCCATAGTTCTCCTCCAAAAACATAAATTTTTCCATTTAAAACAGAAGCTGCAATTCCACCTCTTCCCCTTGGTATAGAAGCTTTACTTTCCCAAGTATTTGTTTCAGTATCATAAACTTCTAAGACATTTAAATTTATAAGTCGATATTTTCCATCTAGACCTTTTTGATTTTGTCTTCCACCAATTACATATATTTTTTTACCAATGACAACTGCTGCGGCACTATTTCTTGCAGTAGGCGCATTTGCTACTCTTGACCAAGAGTTAGTTTTTGGATTGAAAACTTCATTTATTTTTGTATCAATTAAATTTTCAAAATGCTTTGACTTAGGAGTTTTACCAACTCTTCCACCAATCAAATAAATTTTTCCATCTACAACAGCTGAGACGTGTTCTCCTCTAGGAGTTGGCATATTTATTCCCTTTGTCCAAGAGTTAGTTTCTGGAGTATAAACAAAAGTAGTTGATTGTGGTCTCCAGTAAGGTGAATAACCTTCAAATCCACCTATTGCATAAACTTTTTTATTTGATGTGGATATTGTTACATGATGTCTTCTTTTAGGAAGTGATGATAACTTTGTCCACTTATCTTTCTTTGCATCGAAAGAAACAAATTGATTTGTATATTTTGTTTGATCTTTTGGAATACCTCCACCTAAATATATTAAACCATCCATAGTGTCAGTATATATTTCTTGTACTCCTAAAGGAAGAGATGATGCTTTCCTCCAGCTTTGTGCTTGTAAAGAGGAACATAATCCTATACAAATTATAGTTGCAATAACTATTTTAGAAGAGTTTTTTATACTATTCATTTTTATTCCTTTTATTTTTTGTCATAAACAAGTGAGATACCTTCACTTTTATCAAGTTTAAGTCTCATTTGTGAAGAAGTAACTTTAATTTCAATACAATTACTTCCAAGGTCTAATTTTTTTCTAAAGTTATTGTAGTTAGTGAAGCAATTAAACCTATAACACAAACAAATTAAGTAAAAATATTTACCTATTTTTACTTAATTATTTTTGTCTTTTAATAAACTTAGCAATTGCTTTTTTTATTTCTGGAGAAGTTGCAAGTTTATCAAAGGCAATTTGGTCATTTTCCAAGGCTTGATAAAATGTTTCATTGTAAGATTTACTCATTCTTTTTTTGAATACTGCAAGAGCTTTTTTATCTAAGTTTACATTTAATGTATTTCCAAGTTTTATCGCTTCTTCAAGAACTTTAGAATCTTCTACAACTTTACTAACTAAACCTATATTTAAAGCCTCATTTGCATTTACAAATCTTCCTGTTAAAATCAGTTCTAAAGCTCTGCTATATCCTATAAGTCTAGGAAGTCTTTGCATTCCTCCAAATCCAGGAATTAGTCCTGCTTGAAGTTCATGTTGTCTAAACTTTGCACTTTTTGAAGCAATTCTAATATCACAAGCTAAAGCTAATTCATTTCCACCACCTGCGCTTATTCCATTTACAGCTGCAATTATAGGTTTAGGAAAACTTTCAATTTTTTTGAAAACTTTATGTGCAAAAGCAGAATGAGTCATATCATCTTTTTTGATTTCTTGAAGACTCTCTGCTCCTGCCCCTGATGAAAATACATTTTTACTACCTGTTATTACAATAGAACCTATTGACTTATCATTTTTACTGGATTCAAGTGCATCATCAATTTGTGATAGTATTTTTATTGATATGGTATTTCTTGGAAGGTCATTTATTTTAAGTACTAAAACACCACCTTGATTTGATATCTCAACATTTGCTTGAAGGGAGACTACTAGTCCAAATATAAAAATAAATAGTAACTTTTTCATAGTTCTTCCTTTATTTAATTTCTTTTACAAAATTCATATATTGTTCTAAATCACCAATTACGGATTCAGACATTAGAGCACCTGTAATTTTTGCATAAGGCTGTTTAAAATGAATATCCCAAACATCAGACTCTTTTCTCCAGTGTTCATAAACAACTAATGTATCTTCAATATCATCAACTGTATATAAATCAAAAAGCAGATTACCCACTTCTTTTCTAGTTTCATTAATATGAATTTCAAATCTTTGAATTAACTTTTCTCTAAACTCTTTTTTGAATTTAAATATAAAGAAAATCACAAACTCTTCGTCTTCTTTATTTGCCTTTTTTAAAGTAATTGGAGTAGGATTAGTTTCACTTAAATTTAAAACTTCTATAGGTTCTTGAAAAATAGAAGCATCTAGTTTTACAATATCTTGAACATACGATTGTTTAGTATGAGTATCAAATACTTTTTTGTCTATATATCTTTCATATGTAAAAAATAGATTTGGATTCTTATTATCTTCATAAACTCTATATTCAACACACCCACCTTCTTGTAATGTCTTTTTTTGATTATTTAAAAGTGTGTCTTTAAAACTCACTAAAGACTCAGGTTTTACATTAAATTTTACTATTTTATTTATCATTTTAATTTCCTTAATTTTGTAGTTAATTATAAAGTAACGATAACTTTTCCAACTGTTCTACCTTGCTCAACTTCTGTATGAGCTTCTCTCATTTGCTCGAATGCAAATGTTTTAGCTACTGTAGCTTTTAGGGCACCATTTTCTACTAAGTCTTTTAATGTATTCATATCTTCACCATTTGATTGAACTAAAATATTTCCAAGATTTACATTTCTTCTTTTTGCTTCATCTTGTAACTCTTTTGAAAAATCACCTTCAGGTAAACAGATAATTGAACCACCTTCTCTCATTACTTTTAAAGAGTTTTCTAAAATATCACCACCCATGCTATCTAATACAAAATCAATATCTTTTACTACGTTTTCAAAAGCTTGTGCTCTATAATCAATATGTTCATTAGCACCTAAAGACATTACAAAGTCTTTATTTTTTGTAGAACTAGTAGTTAATACATAAGCTCCAAGATTTTTTGCAATTTGTATTGCAAAATGTCCTACTCCACCTGAACCTGCATGAATTAATACTCTGTCATTTTCTTTTACTCTTGTACTTAAAACTTGTAGCGCAGTAAGTGCTGATAATGTAGTTGCCGCTGCTTCTTCAAATGAAGCGTTTTTTGGCATTTTTGCTAAGTGATTTTCAGGAGATGATACAAACTGTGCATATGCTTTTCCTGAACCTGGAAAATTAACCATTCCAAAAACTTTGTCACCCTCTTTGAACTTAGTTACATTTTTTCCTACAGATGAAACAACTCCAGATATATCCCATCCTAGTATAATATTTTCATCACCTGCAAACATAATATTAATACCCTCTTGCGCCATTCTAACTTTTGTATCTGCTGGATTAATACTGATTGCTTTTACTTCAACTAGAACTTCATCTTCTTTAATTATTGGTTGAGGGATATCTTTCATTACAAGATTTTCTGCATTTCCTGCTTTTTTTAATATGATTGCTTTCATGTTCTATCCTTTTCTTTTATCTTTTAGTTATATAGAAAGTATAAAATAAAAGGAAAATTAAGAGTAGGTTTAAAAAGGATAAAAAATGGTAAATTGTGTACTAAGTTTAATTTTATGTTAATAAAAGTAGTGAATCTCTAAAGGCTTTTGGAGTTAATCCAGTATGTTTTTTAAAGAATTTTACGAAGTTACTAACTTCCCAATATCCCATATTTGTAGCTATTTCTTTAATAGGTAATGTTGAAGATGCCAAGTAACGTTTTACTTCAACTATTCTAAACCTATCAATAAAGGCTTTTGTAGTAAACCCAGTTATTTGTTTACAAATAACATTTAGATGTTTGGGGGTAACTTTTAATATATTTGCATACTCTTCTGCATTGTGTAGTTCCTTGAATTCAGCTAACAAAGTTTTTTTGAAAGTATTAAATAATTCACTATTTTTTGTATCAAGTAAAGTATCAGAAAAATGTTCTTTACTTTTATGTAGAATACAATTTAATAAAGAAGCTACAACTCCTTCTTGTAAAGTTACTGTACTTGCAACAAACTCTTTTAACAATAGTTCAAAATATACCTCTAAACTAGAATCTTCTAAAACCAAAGCTTCCGTAATATCTTGAAAATATAGATAATCTATGATATGTCTATCAGCAATTTGTAAAAATTCACGGTTTAAAAACTCTTCTGTAAAAATACAAATATATCCACTATAGGAGTGAGCACTATCATAAGCTTGAACTTGTCCAGGAGAAGAGAAGAAAAGAATACCTTTTTGAAGAGGTACGGAATGTAAATCAACCATATGTTTTCCCTCACCATCAGTAATGAAAACCATTTGAAAGAATTTTAATCTATGAGGATTATAAATCTCATGTAAAATCTCTTCTTGAGAAAAAAATTCATCAAGCTTCATTACTTTAAAATCTCTAGTACAGCAATTATGGTTAAAATTTATATTAGGTATTTGTTCATTCATATGATTATTATAGCTAATATACTTTTCATTGTCTTTCTTTTTAGTTATACCATTTTGTAATATCTGATAATTCTTGCCTAACTTTTTCATATTTTGGTGCATCATTTTTGTATCTAAATACAACCATAAGTTGAAAAGTATAAAAACAATAAATAAAAACATCTATAAATTAATTTTCATAGATGTTTCTTTGTATTATTTTTTACCTCCACCTTTACTCGAAGAATTACCTTTTCCAGATGAGTTTCCTTTTCCCAAACTATTATTACCTGCACCTTTATTTCCTCTACTATTACCATTTTTTGCTGAAGTATTTGAATTTTGGTTTTTTCCACTAAGTCCTAAAGAATCTTTTCCATTTTTACTTTTATTACTATTTTTATTTATATTTGAAAATGACTTACTATCTCTATTTGTATTTTTAGATTTATTATGACCTAATCCTAGAGTTCCCGGATGAACGCCAATATCATGTGCTATTTCGCCCCATCCCCTTCCAGAATCTCTCATTTCATTAATATCAGAAACACTTACATTTGAAATATCAGATAATCTTCCAACTGCAGAATCTAATTTATTTTCAGATATTTCAACATTAGTAAGTGCTCTATCTTTTTCAGCTTGCGTTGAAGTTACATCATTTTGTACATCTGATAAATTAGCTTGAGCATCACTTAGTTGATTTTGAGCTTCATCTATATCTTGTTGAGCTTCCATAGCTTCTTTTTCTGCTTTATCAAATGAAGCATCTGCTAAGTTCTCTGCTTTTTGCACCTGTGCTGCATTAGTAAAAGTAGAAACCTCATCATCTGCAAATAATGGATTAATTAAGAATATGGATAAACCTACAATTATTGTAATTACTAACTTTTTCATAACTATCTCCTTTTTTGATTAATTACTGTAATAAAATCTATTGATTCATTTAAGATATATCTTTTTTTTCTAAGTTTTATTTTTTTTGATTTATCAAACCAAGTTAATAATAATCTTGAAGAATTAATACTTGGATACTTTTTTAAGATATATTTTTTAGTACTTTGTGCTTTTGCTTTTGCCAATTGTTTATTATTCTTTTGATACGAAACTATATGTATTTTTATTTTTTTATTTTTATTTAATATTTTTGCTAGTAAATCTAATGAAGTTTTTGAATTAGATTTAATCTTATTTGTAAAAGGTTCAAAAGAAATACTTTTTAATATAACATTGAAAATACCAATTTTATTGTTTCGATAATCAAAGTTTCCTAAGTTATTTAGCTTAATTACTGCTTCTTTAGAAAGAATCTCAGCAGGATAATAATCTAAATATATAAGCCATGCTTGTTTTTCTTCGCCAGTTCTATTTAATTTATTTAATAACATTGCTCTATTAAATAAAGAAATTTGATTTGTTTCTGATATCTTTAAAACTTTTGTATAGTATTTTAAAGCATTAAGATACTCTTTTTTATCATAATAATTATGTGCTAAATATAATAAAGATTGTATATGTTCTTTATCAATCTTTAATGCATTTAAATATGCTATTCTTTCTTTCTTATAATCTTTTTGTGTTGAATAAGCTACTGCTAACCAACTATAATAGTTTGCATTTTTATCATTTAGTTCTACTGCTTTTTTAAAATGAACAAGAGCTTGTTTATTTTGTTTTTTTGCTAATAAAAATCTTGCATAATAGTATTGAGAATATGCATCATCTTTATTTTCATTAACTTCTTTTAAAAAATGTTTATAACCCTTATCATATTTTTTTGTATCTAAATAAAACTCACCTGTGATTTGTTTACTTACACTACAAGATGTAAAAAAAGAAATTGCAATTAACAGTAAAAAT
>PJEL010003056.1_pt1 | contig 14665 bp, 8 predicted proteins | sample 1853271 | NCBI WGS metagenome assembly PJEL01 (sample SAMN08108733, study PRJNA415343) | Invertebrate metagenome, whole genome shotgun sequencing project. | host: Globobulimina | place: Sweden: Gullmar Fjord | collected 2015-08 | reverse complement strand
ATAAGAGAGCAGTACCAAGGTATACGTCCTGCGCCGGGTTATCCTGCTTGTCCTGAACATACTGAAAAAGGTTTGTTGTGGGAATTACTTAATGTTGAAGAAAATATTGGTATGGAACTTACATCAAGCTTTGCCATGTGGCCAGGTGCTGCGGTTAGTGGTTGGTATTTTGCTCACCCGGAGTCAAAGTACTTTGCGGTAGCGAAAGTCGCCCAAGACCAAGTTGAAAACTATGCTGTTCGTAAGGAAATGACTATGCCGCAAGCGGAACGTTGGTTGTCGGCTAATTTAGATTATGAGCCAAGTTAAGTTGTAGCGTGCTATTGACTGATGGTAGCTAAATTTAATTTAAAATAATTTAGCTACTATGATTTAGTGCAATAGTGAATTTAGGATAGGAGTAAGATATTTAAATATGAATTTAATGTCTAGCGGTAGGGTTTATAATTGCGGCATCAATTATGTAAATTGACGAAGATGGTTGTTAGATTGATGATGTGTAAGTTACCTTTTAACTAAGCTAGCTTAGAATAATCGTCCTATAATTTTTTTGCTAAAAAATGGTTAATAAGTCGAGTTATTGAGCTTTTTAAGTTATTTATACTGATTTTAATCATGATAAATCATTAGGAAAGCCAGTTTATCACTTGCGATTTACACGTTGAGCAAATATGATGAATGTATTAAAATTATATTAATAATAAATTGAAATTAATCTTTATATATTCAGTGCTATTTTTTAGATAATTTACTGAATTAAAACTACTTTCTATTGTTCGGGAATATTAAACATGCGCTTGGCTGTACTCGCTCTTACTATTAGTTGTCTTTCATTGAGTTCGTATACTCAAGCTTTTGAAAGCACTCCATCAAAAAGCACGTCCGTTGAAAGTTTAGAAATTGAATTAAGTAATAAAGAAACCGAATATGATGCTTTTGTTACTTTTTTAAATAATTTGAACTCGCAAGTCGAAAATGAAAAAAATCATTTGGGCAACTTACGCGCTCAAGGAAAAAAGCTTCATAAGCTCCGCCAAGAAGCTTTGCTCAGCATGAATGAGCAATATGAAGCTATGGTTGACAATCCTGAGCAAGATATTGCACAAGCGCAAAATAATTATCGACAATCCATCCTTAACCAAAAACAAAATAAAGATGCTATTAAGAGTAGTGTTGAAAACTTATCAGCTGCTAAAGCAGAGTTTGCTCAAGCGAATATCGATCTTTTTACCTTGGCCAATGCTCGAGAAGGCTTAGTTGAAAGAATACGTCTTGCTCGTGTAAAACGTCTACGTAAAGAATTTGAACAACAAGATGAATTAGAAGTTCGTCAAGTTGTGACTTGTGATAATCAAGAAACATTTAATAAATGTATCACACGAGCGAATCGTTTGGCTAAGCAAAAGGCGTCAAAAATATTTTTAGATAAATTATTTAATGCCGCAACAGAATCACAATTGATTAATAGAAACAAGAATGACTCTGCTGCTCAAGTACGTTTGGTAAAGCATAAAGTTAATTCGGGGGAGTTTAGTGGCCAAGGCAATTACGGCACAAGCGTTACCGTCGACTTACAAGCATCGTTACCTAATAATGAACCATGTACATTATTAAACCTTTCTGCACGTTACTGTGGTCAGCAAGAAGGGTTGCCGGCTACTTCTGTTGTCGATGTTGATGCTAATTCTGCAAAAAGTGAAGGTTTAAATGACGATACGCTATTATATGAATTAACCATTCGTTCAGATCAATATGACGATGAAGTATTTATTGATGGTGTTAGTTATGGCTCAACTAAGCTTTCAGTTATGTTGTCAGCAGGTCATCACGATATTAGTGTCACTAAGCCAGGTTATAGTGATTATCAAGAAACCATTCGCTTATCAAAGAACATGCTTATTAAAGCTGAATTAGTCAAAGCGGCACTAAATTTTGCTAACGGTGAGAAAGTGCAAGATATTCTACCTGGCGATGAATTAGGTCCTGAACTTATTGGTGTTCCGACTGGACGTTTTCAAATGGGAGACTTAAAAGGCTCTGGTTTAAGTAATGAAAAGCCAGCGCGTAATGAACAAATTTTAAAAGGCTTTGCTATCGGTCAAACTCAAATCACTGTTGGTGACTTCAAACATTTTGTTAAAGAATCTAATTATGTGACCGAGGCAGAAAGCGACAATGGTTGTGCTGCATTTGTTGATGGTCAGCCAAAATATAACAGTGTTTTAAATTGGCGTAATCCTGGTTTTGGTCAAACTGACGAACACCCAGTTGTTTGTATTAGTGAAAAAGATAGTAATGCTTACCTGAAATGGTTATCAAATCGCACAGAGCGTAAATACCGTTTACCTAGTGAAATTGAATGGGAGTACGTTGCACGTGCGGGTAGCGCTGATAACTATTGGTGGGGCAACGATATTGGCAATGGCAAAGCAAATTGTGCTTATTGCGGTAGTAAGTGGTCAAATAGAAGTACAGCGCCGGTAAAATCATTTAGAGCTAACAAGCTTGGCTTATTTGATACCGTTGGCAATGTTTGGGAGCTAACGCAAGGCCCGCATATTGTTGCTCGTGGTGGTGCATGGAATTTCGCGCCAAAGCTGGCTAGAACTTCCGTTCGCTTAGAACTATCAGCTGACTTTCGTTCTAATTATTTAGGCTTTAGAGCATTACGTGAAAATTAAGCATTGATGCTTAAAAGTACAGAAAAGGAGCTTAGGCTCCTTTTTTGTTTTAGTTGTCTTGGCTTGTCATTATGTTTTAGTTTCTTCACGATATTATTGAATTCAACAGCGCTCAATCAGAAAGCAGCAAGTGCTTTTTATTTTCATCGCAGCTGAACTCACCCCGTCAATTATCTCGTGAAATAAAATTAGCCGGCAATTAGCGCTATTAACTCATGAATCGTTTTAACCGGACTAACCTTTACGCCTAATTCATCCATAGACTTATGGTAATTTCGAAAAGGAATAAAAATTTCGGAAAAACCATGTTGGGCGGCCTCTTTTACTCTAGGTACGCCACTGTCAATGGGACGCACATCACCATTTAAACTTAGCTCGCCCATAATGCAGGTTGTTCGTGGGACGACGAAATCATTTAAGCTACTCAATAATGCTGTTACCAAAGCAAGATCAATACAGGTTTCTGATTCATCAATTTTTAATCCACCAACAATATTAAAGAAAGTATCATGGTATATTTTGGTTTTAGTGTGCTTTCGTAAGATCCCTGTTAGCATTTTAATCCGGTTCATATTGAGTCCAACGCATACTCTTTGAGGGAACTCAGCCTCCGTCTCAGTTGTTAGACACTGTATTTCTAATAAGAGGTTTCTATTGCCTTTACGTATACAGGTTATTGCTGAACCTGGCGATTCAGTTGTTGAGCCAGAGAGAAAAATCTCACTAGGGTTATCAACACTAAGCATACCCCTTTCGCACATTCTGAATATGCCGACGGTGTCGATATCACCAAAGCGGTTTTTATTTGCCCTTAAGGTGCGTATTTGTCCATCATTGGTATCAATATGGAGTAACGCATCGACAATATGAACGAGGGTTTGCGGGCCGGCGATTTCATTATTTTTATTGACGTGCGCAATAATAAACATGGTGACATTATTTTGCTTACAATATTGCGTTAAAGACTGTGCGGCACTTTTTACTTGAGATGGAGAACCAGGGCTGCCATTTGCATGACTGGTTACTACGGCTTGAATAGAGTCAATAACGGCAAATTTTATTTTATTGTTATGCAGTTCATCAATGATTGCTTCAACACTGGTTTCAGATAATAAATAGAGTTCATCGGGGTTATAGTCAAGCTTTAAGCGCTGTACTCTATTTTTAAATTGAGACAGGGATTCTTCAGCGGTACAGTACAATGACGGTGTCAATTTAGACATGCGAGCGATTAAGTCTGAAAGTAAGGTGGTTTTTCCGGCACCAGGATCACCAGAGATGATATTAACAGAGCCTGTGGTTACGCCGCCAGATAAAACACGATCAAGCTCGCCGATGCCGGTAAGTTGCTTTTCGGCTTCTGTTGTTTCGATGTCATTAATTTTCTTTGAACCGCCACCGGTGCCACCAGCATAACCAGAAGCAATAGTGCCGTGACCGGTTGACTTTTGCTTGGCAGATATTTTCATTTCAGCCAAAGTATTCCAAGCGCCACATCTGCATTGTCCTTGCCAGCGTGTGTAATTCATGCCGCAATCTGTACAAACGAACTCTATTTTTGCCGGTTTTGCCATCGTTAGCTTACCTATTCTCTACATTTTTATTTTAAGAAGGATGAAAGGCTATTTTATCAGAAAATTTATATTACAGGGTAAAATACCTGCCTGCTCGGACATAGTTACCAGCTCTACGCTGACATAAAAACTGTCAAGCTATTGTGTGATACTGAAAACTATACTTGGTGTTTTTATGTTTTTGACGATAAAAGCATGATAAAAATCTGTGATGTTTGCTGGCAGTTAAGTGTCGGGGCAATATAACGTAAAAAACTATTTAGCCCTAGTCAAAATTATGACAGCAAGCTCAGTTTTAAACACCAAGTTATCGTCGATATATACCGATATATTAATCATGGTGCAGAGAGGGCATGCTCGTAGGCAACACTGCTGTGCTAGTACTAAACTTTTTCGTACACCTTAATGGGTATGATTTTTGCTATGTTTGATAGTTGAGTTAGAAATAGCGTGCTGACCGATATTAATCTTAGTGCAGTTATAGTATTAATTACTTATTAAGACACTTATACTTAGACTAATATACGGAAAGTAGTTTTCTTTATGATAAAGATATTAAAGTATAAATGAATAAAGATTTTTCAAAATATAAACAAATTATCGATGATTTTAGTGGGCAAGTTTTAAATGCAGACTTTGAAGCCGCGTTTTCTTCTGCCACTGAAAATGTCCCTAAAACTGAGCGCTTTCTACTAAAAATGGAATTAAAGCGATTGGCAGCACCCTGTACACGCTTAATTGATTTACGTGGTCATGTTGATGGTGAATGCAAACCCTTTGTTCATGAAGGCAGGACACATTTTATTGATGAAATAGCCGAGCAAGTCTTCGCAGAAGCGTTTGCTCGTTATAACGGTTATACCTTTGGTGTTTATGAAGCGGCAATGAGCACTGAAAATAACTTTAGAGTTATTTATCAAAAAGAAAAAAATAGTGTCAGTGTTAGTAAAGAGCCTGAAGCCGTTAAGGTTTTTGAAAAATTACAATACCCAGCAAAATTTTACAGTTTTGGTCCTTATCATAACCGTACTGAAGAAAGGATGAATTTTTCGGCACCTTTACAGGTCTCCTTTGATGATGAAACAAGCATCGAATGTACCAGTTCAGATATTAGTGTTAGTGGTTGTAAGTTCAGAGTTAACGGTATTACGTCGATACGTGTTGGGCAAAAAACAACTTTACGCTTTATTGGCTTAGAGAACGAATTTGAATTTGGTCGTGATAATGGTTTTATTTATGAAGTAAAGAATTTATCCGTTATCGACAATCTCCAGCTAGTTGGCGTTGAAAGAGTTTTTCAGCAAGCAGCCCATCAAGACAGTTTTACACAATTTCTTAAGGGCTTTATCCAAAGCAACAAGCGCCGTTATAAGATTAACTTAGACAATACAATTAGGGCATTGCAATCACGTGGCTTCGAGCAATATATTTTACCTAAGTCTAATGAGCTTCCAATTTTTATTGAGAAAACAGCGGACACTTTTGCGCCCAAATATGCCTTAACCTGTAATAACAATCATAATATTTATCAATATTGGCAAGATGAAAAGCGCTATTCAACTTTATATTGTTTGACCTCGTCAGATCGTATTGCAAGATTACAGAAATTGGCGCTATCAGAGCGACAATTATTGGTATTTAGCTTTATTCATCAAAGTAATGGTAAGTCTTACTTTTATACCGCTGATGATATGCAACTCGCTGATGATGAAGAATTTAGATCACAATTCTTGGCTTTTGCGGCCAGTAAAGCAAGTTTTGCTATTACCCAGTTGTCTTTGCTAGATGTTCACCCTGAGCGCATCGAATCGCCGTTAACCTTGTCAGATACGCTTTCTAAGAAAAATGAATATTTAAATACTCCTGCACCTGAAGAGGTAAAACTAAAAATTGCTAATACGCCATTTATTATTGTTGCGAGCGATATCGGGCAGAGTGAGGCGAGGAAAACATACCAATCATTTTCTTATGAAGGTATTAACGCCAGTAAATTAAAAAGCTTTGGTCATAAGCGTTTAAGTCAACCATACAGCGTCGATGAGGTTGGCATCAACTATAGAGAACAGCGTCAAGAGCTACGTTTTAAATATAAAACACCGGCTGATATTGAATTTAATAAGGTGAAATGCCAAGGTGTATCTCGTGACTTTTCGACCTCAGGGTTAAAAATAGAATTAAGTGAAGCTACCGCTTTAGTAAAAGGGGATGTTGTTAATATTAGCTTCCCAGGCTTACAAAAAATCACCTCAGCTTTTCAGTTAAATGCTTTGCCTTATGAAGTCATCCGGATTAACCACACAAAAACTATTATTAATTTACGTGTTTTTGTTGAAAAGCATCAGCATATAGGGCGTAAATTTTTTAAAGCATTAATTGATAAAAATCGCGATAAGTTGACACCTGACGAGTATGCGATGTCTAGTCCTGGACTAGCCAAAGCTTTGCGTAATATCTATAGTTCGAGCGCTATTATCCCGTCACTTGTTGTACAAACTAGCGGTAGTCGTTATAAAATTGAAGCGCTTGCCAGCGGTGAAAATACCAGTAAATTGATGACCGCGATGCATAAGCTTAGTGATCGTAGTCAATATATTAACCTATATCCATTAATTGGCCATATTGATGTCTTGACTCGCTTAACCGCCCGTTTGAAAAAGATGCAACATACCGATAGTGCGAAATCTGAATTACTCTACATTGCCATTAACGCTCGCGCTGATATGGTGGGTGAAGCAGTGACAACGAAAGTGGCGGCTGAGCTAGACTCAGAAAAACTTAAACAATTATTTATTCATCAAGCATTGAAAAAAGGCAGTTTTTTCTGTGTAATGATAAAGTTATCACGCGCGGCTGAGCCGGATATGAGCCATCTTAATCCTGAGCTGAGTTATATTGGTTCCTACGCGATTCATCGTGGTAAACAAATTGAGCAAGAAATATGGAGCGTTGCTGGTGTTGCACAGGTTTTCGATATCACGCAAGAAGAGCTATTTCGTTATCAATTAACCCGTAAGGATAGTGTTAGCCAAGCGGTTTAGTTGGCTAACTGATTATAACGAGGATAACTGGCGTACTGCACTTTTATGCTAACCAATGTAGCAGACAGTCTAATCCTGTCGTGGTAATACAGGCATCAGCTTGTGCTAAAACTAATGGTTTAGCGTGGAAGGCGACACCTAAGTGAGCTGCCTTCATCATCACTAGATCATTCGCGCCATCGCCCATGGCAACGGTTTGCGCTGAAGCAATTTTAAATTCTTTTTGCAAACTTGCTAAACAATCTGCTTTTGCTTGAGCATCAATAACCTCACCTAATACTTTACCGGTTAAGGTACTGTTTTTGATTTCTAATACATTTGCTACGGCCGCATCTAGCAAAAGCTTGGCTTTAAGATGATCGGCAAAGTAGGTAAAGCCACCTGATGCAATGGCAACTCGCCATTGATGTTTTTTAAGCTCAGTGACTAAGTTCTCCAAGCCTTCCATTAGTGGGATATTCTTTGCAACGCCCGCCAATATTTCTTCAGGTGCACCAGTAAGCTTGCCGACACGTTGATGTAAACTTTCACTAAAATCTAATCGCCCTTGCATAGCAAGTTCGGTCACTGCAGCAACTTCTTCGCCAACCCCTGCAAGTGCTGCTATTTCGTCAATACATTCAATTTTTATGGTGGTAGAGTCCATATCCATCAGTAATAGCCCTGGCTCGTGCAAACTAGGGGCATTACAGAGTAAAGCGGCTTCAATTTTTTCATCGCTGGCAAATGCTAGCAATTGCTCTCGAGCACTTTTTAAATCACAGAGTTCTACAGCAAAGCGATAACTTGTTGTGCTATTTCTATTATTTATCGCCCGTAACTGACAGTTATTAACTTTGCATTTTGCTAGTAAAGTGGCGAATGTAGAGGTGTTTATATCACTAAAAACCACAAGTTCTAGTTGCTTGTGAGATGAATATAGAACATCAGTGTTTGTAGATAACTCAAATGCTTGGCTATTTTCGTTAAAACTAATTAATAAGCCTATTGGAGCAGATTCAATTGGCAGCCATTGTGCTAAATTTTGTTGTTTGATATCACTTAAAAATATGCTTTCTTGTGGACTTGTCACGGTTTTGCCTTATTTAAAAAAGTAGCTTATTTAGAAACATGCGATAAAACGTTTTCACCAGTACAAATACAGTCAAAAAAGTTCTATAGTGTAACTAAGAATCTAGTTATAGAATTATCGGAACCGTAGCGTTTTATGAAGCAAATAGAACAGCCTTTATACCCTAAATTATCATCTATTTATAATAAAATATTGCAATTAGTTATAGCAATATTTTTGATCGTAATGGTAATGAATTTTTGGGTGACAAGTCGTGAAGAGCAGCAAGTTCAAATTCAACAGCATGCAGATATCATTGGCAAAATGTATTTGGCACAAGCGGCAACAAGTTCTTTTGCTTACTTAACGACAACAACTTTAGATTTGCAGCATTATGTCGATAATTTAGCGCAGCAACCTTTGGTGAAAAGTGTTCATATTTACGGTAAAACAGGGCAAATAATAGCGGCTTCTACGGCAAGTGAGTCGATTAATGACTTATTTGGTATTGCAGTTATGAAAGTTAACCAAAGTGATGAAATAACGCCATTTGTTCAAGAGTTACGATTCGGTGAATTAAAAGGTTATATCCGGCTATCGTTATACCGTTCACTCTTAGCCAATGACTTAGCAACCAATAGCACTTCACAATACGATATTATGCGTTTGTTGATGATAGTGACTGGTGTGATTGGTTTTTTATTAACACGAGGTTTGAATCGCTTTAGCAGGCAAGGTTTTAGGCTGCCAAAAGCGAATAAATAATTTAAGCCAATGACCTCGCTAAGAAGCTGAGCCTAACTTCGGCAATATGAGACGAATATTTTGCTCTAATGCCATCGCCAAATCAACCGCAGGCTCAGTTCGTATCATGCTTAAGGCCTTAAATACGTCAATTATCCGTAGTGGTGAATTATTTTGTCCTTGAAAGCCATATAACGGCATTGATGGGGCATCTGTTTCTAATACCAAAGCGCCTAGTGGTAAACGCTGAACTGCCTTGATCGTTTTTTCTGCACGGGGATAGGTAATAGTACCGCCAATGCCGAGTTTAAAGCCTAAATCGATATATTGGCAAGCTTGCTGGTAACTGCCCGAAAAAGCATGAATAATCCCTGCTTTATTGAGCTGATACTTTTTTAACAAAGGCACAATATGCTGATGTGAGCGACGGTGATGAACAATAATCGGTAGCTGATATTTTTTTGCTAGTTGTAATTGCCCTTCAAAAATAGCCAATTGTTGATTGATATTATCCTGCTCTTTAGCGATGACCTGATCAATACCCGCTTCGCCAATAGCAACTACTTCTGTTAAAGGCTGAATTAATAAGGTCTCTAGCTCTGCCAAACTATTTGAATTTAATTCATTAAGAAACCATGGATGTATACCTAAGCAAGTATGTAATGTAACTTTTTTTGACGAGTAAGCTTTAGCAAAATCTTGTGCTTTAAGCCAATTACTTGGGCCAATAGTGGGGATAACTATATTGTTGATATGCGCTTGATGGCATTGGCTTAATAGTGTTGAGATGTTAGTCGAAAACGCTTTGAAATCTAGATGACAATGACTATCGGTAAAGGTTAATATCTTCGTCATCTGATTTCCTTATTGGCTTTCTAACTACTATTCAACTAACAATAGATTAAATAAGCTTTTCTGCCCGACGACATAGCGCGTCAATCACTCCGGCAAGTTTATAATGCTCAATAAATTCCGGCGCGGGTTCTTGTTTATGAATAAGGACATTAGCAAGATAAACCGCTTGGGCTATACCAAAGCTTTGCTGTAATAATTTTTTTGGATTATGATGCAAAATGACGGCTTCAATAATTTGGTAGGAAAAGCCCCAGGTATGCAATAAATATCCGCCAACATGACAGTGGTCAATGGCGAAAAGTTTGTTTTCCAAGGCCATATTATTACCATCATTTACACGGTGTTTGAAAAATAAAGCGGTAGATTTTTCATTAACTTCAAAAAGTATTACCTTACCGATATCATGTAGAAGTCCTGCGATCATCGCGTCTTGTTTTAATTCAGGTTTTACTAACGAAGCGGTAAATTTTGCGGTCGCTAAGCAATGTAATTGTTCATCCAGTATCGAAAAATCTTTGATTTTAGGATTGTAGGAAAACAATTCAGCGGTCATTACAATACAACACAAGGTATCGACACCCATTTTAGTGATGGCGTCACTGATATTCATCATAGGTTTGCCAGATGTTGCAAAGGTATTATTGGAAAACTGTAATACTTTCGCCGTTAGTGCTGGGTCTTGTTGTATTATTTTCGCGATGGTATTCGAATCAGTGTTATTATTTTTAAGTACAGCATTAAGCTGCATATAAACTTTTGGTGGGCTAGGTAGGGTTTTAATACTGGCAATAGTTTTAACAATAATGTCTTTGGTTATAGCCTGGTTATTACCCGCTAATTGACTAATTGTATTAATGATTGTTTTGCTTTCTATTGGCTGTGCGAAGCAATAATGAGCAATGCCTTGAGGCTTTGACTCATCATTGTCGATCAATATTCTGACGATTTTTGGAAACTTTTTTGCGACCATTTCTAACATTGCCCGGCCATCACTACCATCAATTTCAGCGGCACAAACAACAATATTAAAGCTATGTTGTGAGAGTGCTGAAACGGCAGCATGCAGACCTGTAACATGGGCAAATTTAGCCCGAGACTTATGCATTTCCTGCTTAAGATCGAGCAATTGGCTTTCTAAATTATCAATCAGTAATATTTTCATTTACAACACATTGTTCCTTAGTGTTATTTCTGGCTTTATTGAGCCATTAATAGTTGCAATAAACTTAACATTTAGTTCAGTCTTATATGCTACATACGTTCCATTACATCAATGCCTAGAATACCTAAGCCTTGTTTTAAAGTGCTGGCAATAATTTGGCAAAGCGCTAACCGAGACTGTTTTACTTCAACAGTAATGTCGTCTTTTAAAATTGGGCAGGCTTCATAAAAGCTCATGTATAAACTCGCAAGTTCATATAAGTAGTTACATAGTAAATTAGGTGTACATTCACTGATCACGGAATCAATGACGTTTTCTAACTGTAATAATTTTAGTGCTAAGGCTTTTTCTTGTGGCTCAATAATCGCAATATTGTTTGCATTGCTGGCACTGGCAAAGTCAGCTTTAGTAAAAATACTTTGAATACGAGAGTAAGCATATTGTAGGTAAGGGGCGGTTGCACCTTCAAAGCTCAACATGGTTTTCCAGTTAAAAATGTAATCACTGGTACGGTTTTTTGATAAATCAGCAAATTTAACCGCGCCAATACCAACCTTGTTAGCAAGTTCGGTTAATTTTTCTTCCGAGTAATCAGGATTTTTTTCAGCAATAACGGCTTTTGCTCTGAACACCGCTTCTTCAAGCAATTCAGCAAGCTTGATAGTACCGCCAGTACGGGTTTTAAATGGTTTGCCGTCATTACCCATCATCATGCCAAATGGACAATGATCATAACCTACATGCTCTGGTAGGAAGCCTGCTTTACGCGCGACAATTTCAACTTGTTTGAAATGTAGAGCTTGACGGGCATCGGTGAAAATAATGATGCGATCAGCTTTTAGTTCGTTGCTACGGTAACGACAGGCAGATAAGTCTGTCGTAGCATATAAATAACCGCCGCCAGATTTTTGCACGATAAATACTGACGGGTCACCGTCTTTGTTGGCCATTTCATTGATAAAGACAACTTTTGCACCTTGGTCTTCAACGGCAATTTTTTCTGCCATCAATTCATCAATAACATTTGATAAGTCGTCGTTATAGGCGCTTTCACCCATGATGTCATCACGGGTTAGTGTGACATTAAGTTTTTGATAAATATCTTCACTGTGGGCAATTGAAATATCAATAAACTGCTGCCAAAGTACAGCACATTGTGCTTCACCACTTTGTAATTTAACCACGTAATCACGGGCACGATCGGCAAAGCCTTCTTCATCGTCAAAACGTACTTTTGCTTCACGGTAGAAGTTTTCTAAATCTGCCAGTGCGGTTTCAGCAACTTCGTTTGATGCTAGTTTGTCGCTTAAATGCGCTAATAGCATACCAAACTGCGTACCCCAGTCACCCATATGGTTTTGACGAATAACATGCTCGCCGCGAAATTCTAATGCACGTACCACGGCGTCACCAATAATGGTTGAACGCAAATGTCCGACATGCATTTCTTTTGCTAGGTTCGGAGCAGAGTAATCAACCACGACATTTTTCGGTGTTGCTGACTGGCTAACACCTAGGTTTTTATCATTGGAAATTTGGTTTAATTGTCTTGATAACCACTGTTGGTCTAAATGAATATTTATAAAACCAGGGCCGGCAAGTTCAACTTTTTCAGCGATACCTGAAAGGTCAAGTGCATCAACAACTTTCGTTGCTAATTCGCGTGGGTTAGTTTTTAGTTTTTTAGCAGCACCCATGACACCATTTGCTTGATAATCACCAAAGTTTGCTCGGTTTGATAAACTTATCGCTGGGTTTGTCCCCTCGGGTAAACCTGCTGCCAACATAGCAAGCTTAACTTTTTCACTTAGGATGTCACTAATATTCATGTAAATTAACTCTTTTTGGGTTGCTGACTCAAGCCTATTGCAGTGTAGCTTGAGAGTATAAGCGTAAGTTAAATTATTACGCTTATGTATAAATTACTTGTTCGACTTTAGTTTGTCATCAAACGGCTTAGGCTAATGCTCGCGTGTTTTGTGGAACGTAATATCAGGATGACGTTCTTGCGCTAAGCTCAGGTTTACCATCGTTGGTGCAATATATGTTAAGTTGTTGCCGCCATCTAATGCCAAGTTATCGTAAGCTTTCTTTTGAAATTGCTCTAATGTGCGCTCGTCATCACAAGTACACCAGCGCGCTGTTGCTACGCTTATAGGCTCGTAAATAGCATCAACACTGTATTCCGTCTTTAAACGCTGAACCACAACTTCAAATTGCAATACACCCACTGCGCCAACAATCATATCGTTGGAATTGAAAGGTCTAAATACCTGTACGGCACCTTCTTCAGATAACTGAATAAGACCTTTTTGTAATTGCTTAGCTTTTAATGGATCACGTAAACGAATGCGGCGGAACATTTCTGGTGCGAAGTTTGGGATACCGCTGAATTTCATATTTTCACCGGCGGTAAAAGTATCACCAATTTGAATGCTACCGTGGTTGTGTAAACCAATGATATCACCAGCAAAAGCTTGTTCGACATTAGCACGATCGCCGGCCATAAAGGTTACCGCATCAGCAATTTTAACATCTTTGCCAATACGTACCTGCTTCATTTTCATACCTTTTTCATACTTGCCAGAACAAATTCGCATAAACGCAATGCGGTCACGATGTTTTGGATCCATATTGGCTTGAATTTTGAAAACAAAACCGGAGAATTTTTCTTCTTCAGCATTAACCATTCGAGTGTCTGTTTCGCGTGGTAATGGTTTAGGCGCCCATTTTGTTAGGCCATCAAGCATATGATCAACACCGAAGTTACCTAAGGCGGTACCAAAAAATACTGGTGTTAGTTCACCGTTTAGAAATTCTTCTTGATTAAACTCATGTGAAGCACCGGCAACAAGCTCTAACTCTTCACGTAAATCTTCGGCGTAGCTACCAATAATGGCATCTAGCTCTGGGTTGTCTATGCCTTTAATCACGCGTTTTTCTTGAATTGTATGGCCTTGACCTGTTTGATATAAAAATATCTCGTCGGTTAAAATGTTGTAGACACCTTTAAATTCTTTGCCCATGCCGATTGGCCAAGTAATAGGCGCACATTTTATTTTTAGTACATCTTCCACTTCATCCATAACTTCCATTGGATCACGAACATCGCGATCCATTTTGTTCATAAAAGTGATGATTGGCGTATCACGTAGACGCGTAACTTCCATTAGTTTAATGGTACGAGCTTCAACACCTTTTGCGACGTCGATAACCATTAAACATGAATCTACTGCCGTTAAAGTACGGTAAGTATCTTCTGAGAAATCTTCATGGCCTGGCGTATCGAGTAAGTTAACCAAACAACCGTCGTAAGGGAACTGCATCACCGAGGTAGTAATGGAAATACCGCGATCTTTTTCCATTTCCATCCAGTCAGATTTTGCATGTTGGCCTGATTTCTTACCTTTTACTGTGCCTGCTTTTTGTAAAGCTTGGCCGAAAAGTAATACTTTTTCAGTGATCGTAGTTTTACCCGCATCAGGGTGACTAATAATAGCGAAGGTGCGACGTAAATCGACTTCCTGCTGTTGTACAGACATGCAAATTACCTGTTTAAA
>PJEL010003055.1_pt1 | contig 14665 bp, 7 predicted proteins | sample 1853271 | NCBI WGS metagenome assembly PJEL01 (sample SAMN08108733, study PRJNA415343) | Invertebrate metagenome, whole genome shotgun sequencing project. | host: Globobulimina | place: Sweden: Gullmar Fjord | collected 2015-08 | reverse complement strand
TCTTCGAAAGAGTCGGAAGTATTATCAAAGAGACATTTCAAAGCCACCGATACCTTTTAGATAGCCAATTAGAAGAGGAAGATTACACCAAATTTAAAAAGATACTAAACGAAGAAGCTACGCAAAAAGATTACGAAAGCAGTTTATCCTTCCTAAGTAGACTTCTTGAAAGACACACAGGGGAAAAAGTCTACATCCTCCTCGATGAATATGATACCCCTGTGAACGATTCCTACGTGAACAACTATTACGAAGCGTGCCGCAGCTTCTTAGCGGCCATGCTGGGTAAGACCTTTAAAGGTAATGCCTACCTCGAAAAAGGACTGATAACAGGCATCCTAAAAATTGCCAAGGCGAGCCTTTTTTCCCTGATAAATAATTTAGCCGTCTACACTATGCTCGACGATGCACGCTATCCCCACTATTTTGGTTTCACCGAAAAGGAAACCGACGACTTCCTCGACCGCGCAGGACTTCCTCAAAAGGCCCATGAACTGAAGAAGATGTACAACGGCTATGAAGTAGCGTCTTACACACTCTATAATCCCTTTTCCATTGTTTCCTTTACCAGTGAACTGCTATTAAGAGGCCCCTCAAAGATGGAGGAAGCCATGAAGCCCTACTGGATAAATACAGGGGGCACCCACCTGATAGGCAACCTGCTGAGAAACAACCTAAATAAAGTAAAAAGAGACTTCACCTCCCTACTTAATCAAAAGCCCATCAAAACCCCTATAAACGAAAATATCGTCTTCAACCCCAACCTAAAGAACGACGCCATCTCCTTCTGGAGCCTCCTCCTCCTCGCAGGTTACGTGAAAAGCGTTAAAAGAGAAAAGGACGAGTTTAATACCTACATCCACACCATCTCCTTCCCCAACGATGAAATCCGCTTCAGCATGCGTGAACTCCTGCTCAACGTCTCCTTTGGGCATGAACACGCCTACACCATGATTGACGCTATGACCCAACTAGCTAGAGGTGATGTGGATGACTTCGTTACCTTCGTCAGAGACTACCTACGTTACTCGATAAGCTACTTTGACCGCGACAAAGAAGAGCCTGAAAAGCCCTACCGACTCCTCCTTCTCGGCATGGCCGCCTTCTACGCCAACACCCACTACGTCCGATCCGAAAGGGAAAGCGGCGATGGTCGCTACGATATCAGCCTCGAACCTAAAAACAAGGATTGGAAGGGTATTATCATCGAACTAAAAGCCGCAAAGGAAGGCGAAGACCTCAAAAAGGAAGCGCAGAAAGCCTACGACCAAATCCTCACCATGGGCTATAAGACTGAAATGGAAAGCCGCGGGATAAAGGACTTCGTCCTCCTCGGTATGGCCTTCCGAAAAAAGGAAATCGAGGTCGTGAGCAACAAAAAGAGGACCAGGGAAGTGGTTACTAATTATCCATAACTTAAAAGTAAACATAGGGAAGAAAATTCTTTTCAGCAAAAAAGAAGAGGCAAGGTCCAGAAAGCAATTATCACTTGTCCGTTTCAGGAATATAAGGGCAGAATTGTGAGGTGGGAATCCTTAAGGTTAGAAATGATAAAAGTGCCCTCACCTTCCCCTGCCCAGCTTCAAAAGGAGACATTTATTCCTTTCTTTCCCTTGATAGGTTCTGGTAGGCTTCCTTTTTCAGTCCTTCGATAAGTTCATCAAGGCCACCTTCTAAGATGGAGGGTAGATTGAGGTGACCATGTTCGATGCGGTGGTCATTGACGAAAGTACGGGGGTAGTTGTAGGTACGGATCTTGGCGGAGCGGTCGCCGCTGCCGACCATCTTACGGCGCTCTTTGCCGATTTTCTCGTCACGTTCTTTAAGGGCGCGTTTGTAGAGGCGTGCACGGAGGACTTTGAGTGCCTGCTCCAGGTTTTTAAGTTGGGACTTACCATCTTGGCAAGAGACGACGATGCCTGTTGGTTCATGGGTGAGCCGTACGGCGGAGTAGGTGGTGTTGACGGATTGTCCGCCAGGTCCTGAGGAGCAGAAGGTCTCCTTTTTGACGTCATTCATGTCAATATCTACTTCGACGTCATCCATTTCAGGGAGTACGACCACGCTGGTGGCGGAGGTGTGGATGCGTCCCTGAGTTTCGGTGGCAGGTATCCGCTGCACCCTGTGGACGCCTGACTCATAACGGAGGTGGCCGTAGATGCCGCCGTCTCCTGTGATGTTGCTGATGATTTCCTTATAGCCGCCTGCAGCTCCTTCGGTGTAGGATATGGGTGTTATTTTCCATCTTTTGCTTTCAGCGTAGCGGCTATACATGCGGTAGAGGTCTTTCACCCAGAGGGAAGCTTCATCGCCGCCTGTTCCTGCGCGGAGTTCTAAGATGACATTTTTGTCATCCTCGGGGTCACGGGGGATGAGTAGGTCTTCTAGTTGTGCTCTGCTTTGTAGCTGCTCTTTTTCTAGGTTGGTGCGCTCTTCTCGTGCGAAAGCTACGAGTTCCTTATCGCTCTCTTCGCTGATAAGTCGCTCCATCTCCTGCTGTTGTTCTTCTATCGCTGCTATCTTTTCGTGGAGTGTGATGATGGTGGTGAGGTGTTTGTACTCTTTGCTAAGCTTTTTGTAGCGGTGAATATCTTTGATGATGGTGGGGTCGAGCAGCTTTTCGTGGAGGTCGGTTTGTTGCGCTTTAATGGTGTCTAGTTCTATCATCGCCAGTGTTCAACGCGTCTATATTTGGGTGCAAGATAGCTTTTCTATCCCTTTTGGGGATGTTCTTGCTGCATGAGGACTTTGGTGATGGCCGTTGGGTTGATATACCGCAGGGCTATCTCTTGTATTCTTTGGGGTGTGATGGCGGTGATGGCTTTATGGAGGAGGCTATAGTAATGGAGGGTGAGGCCGTAAGGGTAGGTGGCGAGGAGGTGATCATGGATACCGAAGATGTCATCAAAGCTGCAGAGCAGTTCTCCGTGGAGGTAGCTTTTGAGGTCTTCCAGTTCTCTCTTCCCTACGGGTTCCCTATGGAGGCGTTCGATTTCGTGCGCTATTTGGTCGATGGCAAGGTTTATGGTTCCCTTTTTAATGGTGGTGAAGAGTTGCCAGTAGCTACCTTGTTGCTGTGCATAAAGGCTGGTACGGATGCCGTAGGTGTAGCTATGTTTTTCTCGGAGGTTTTTGGTGAGGCGTGATCCGAAGGAGTCGCCTAGGAGTTTATTGACGATATAAAGGTCGGGGAAGTCGGGGTGGGTGATGGGTATGGTGCTGATGCCCATGGCGATGGCTTCTTGGGCGGTGTGCGGACTCTTTACGTGTGTAGTGGTTCCTGGTGGTGGTTGTGGAGGTGGTGATGGCGTGGTTTTCGGGGTGTTGGGTGTGAGGGTTTGGCTCAATTTCTCGACGGCTGCGAGGTGGTTATCGGTGATTGCGCCTAAAAGGAAGAGCTGGGGTTTGTTTCCTTTATAATTGTGGTGGTGGGTGGCTAGTTCTTCGGCTTCGATTGCAGTGATGTCTTTTTCTTCTATAGCGCATCCGTAGGGGTGATTGCTGCCAAAGACTTCTTTCCGTAACCTTTTCAGCGTCTTTTTGCGGGTGTCGGCTTCTTGCTGGCGTACCCGCTGGGCCATGATTTTCTTTATTTGTACAAGGCGCTCTGATGGGAAGGTAGGGGCAGCTATCATCTCGCCGATAAGGGGGAGGAGGTTATTGGCATGGGTGGCGGGAAGTTCGCAGTGGATGATGAGGTGGTCTCGGGTGGTGCTGGTGCTAAGGCGTGCTCCGTGGCGTGCGATTGTATCGGCTATTGCGTCTGCATCGTGGTTGGCGGTTCCTTTGGTAATCATGGCGGCAGCCAGGGGGGCGATGGGTGCTTTGTCGCTGAACCAGGTCCCTGCGCGTGTGATGATGGTGAGGATGAGGATGGGATCTTTTTGGTTGTGGATGGTGAGGAGGGGGATGTGGTTTGTGGTGGTGGTGAGCTCTACGTTAGGGAGTGCAGGTCGTGGTGGTTCGGATGTTTGTGGTGGTTGCGAGCGGTTGAGTTTTTGCATATTAAAACGCTTTTTTTAGAATAGGTGAGGTTTGGTTTCCTTGCGTTGGTTACCTTTTTATCTCGCTAAGAACAAAACCAAGGGGTTTGCTCTCCCTACTGGGTTCGAACCAGTGGCCTTGCGGTTAACAGCCGCACGCTCTAGCCAACACTGAGCTAAGGGAGATTGCGCATCAAAGCTACTATTTACGAATTACTTTCGCAATTTGGGAAGGCTTAGAGGGGGTATTTAGAGCCTTTCCTAGCCTTTTGAAGGCCTTTTATTTTTGATGTCTTGGTGGAAAGTTATAGACTTGGGGGCGTTTTTGTAGGTTAGAACCTTAACCATGTCGGAAATATCTAGTCTTAATTATTATGAAGTCAGCTATTGTAGATGTAGAGGAGAGGTTTGCTTCTTGGGAAGCGCTCCTTCGCAAGGAAAAATATGGTCAGTTAATTCCTTCTCTGGAGGAGGGTGCTGCCGTCGATGTTGCTGAATTTTTTGCGGGTCTCGATGATAACAGGTTGCTGAACCTCTTTGAGGCTATTCAGAAGCCTTTCAAGGTTGCCGTCTTCGAGGAGCTATCCCAAGATAAGCAGCTGACGATATACCGCGCACTTATAAAGCGGAAGATAGCTCCTGTTATTGAGAAACTTTCTTCTGACTTGCGTGCGGACTTTTACCTTGCCTTGGATGAGCAGGAGCGGTTAGAGTTACTTCCTTTCCTTGACAATAAGGTGCGGCGTAACATGTTGGACTTGAGTCTCTACCCTGCTGATGAGGCGGGTGGGATGATGAGCACGGACTTTGTGATGGTAAAGGAGGAGGCGACGGTGGGTGATGCGCTGGGAGAAGTTCGCCGTTCGGCACCTTCTAAAAAGACTTTTTATGCTATCTATATGGTCGATAGTGATATGAAACTCCGCGGTATGGTTGAGATTCGTGACTTGATGGTGGCCGACCCTACGACGCCACTTGCGGTGCTGGCAGATACGAAGCCTTTCCACTTGGGTGTTCATGATGATCAGGAGGTGGTAGCCCACGCGATGGAGAAGTATGACCTGGTGATGCTCCCCATTTTGAATAAGGAGGGGCAGCTGATGGGAGTCATCAATTATGATGATGCGATGCGGGTTCTCCGTGGTGGTGAAGAGAAGGCGATGGGGACGATGGAGGTTTTCATGGGTATTTCGACGTCGCCACATGAAGAGCACTACCTGCGTACTTCTTCCCATGAGCATTATAAGCAGCGTATTTTATGGGTTGTCGGTCTCTTTTTTGCGTGTGCGGTCTCTTCTTTGTTGCTGCATCATTATGAAAATATCCTAAAGGTGCTTCCTTTCATAGCTTTCTACATCCCTACCATTAGTGATACGGGCGGGAATGTCGGCAGCCAATCGGCGACGGTGGTGGTGCGTGCGCTGGCTTTGGGTGAGGTGACGGTACAAAATTGGGTTTTTATCCTGAAAAAGGAACTAGGGGTGGCTTGGCGTGCTGCTTTAACCCTCTTTGTTGGCTCATTTATGAAGGTGTTGGTGCTTTTCTACATATTCAAGACGGAACTCACCCCTAAAGAGGGAACCTATCCCTGCTTCTTGCACCTCCTTAATATCCTAGGTTTTGCGGTCGAAGGTTATGACACCGATACGTATGGGGTGATAGTCGCTTTCACTATTTCATTAGCCATTGCCCTACAGGTTATTGCCTCCACCTTTATCGGGGCCTCTTTGCCGCTCCTCATGAAGTATTGGGGCAAAGACCCTGCGCTGGCCGCCAGTCCTGCGATTACTACGATTGTAGATATGGTGGGGATGTTTATCTATCTGGGGTTGGCGACATTCTTTCTCCTCCCTATAGGATAAAAAAGCTAACCCTATGACAAGAAAAGAGCGGTACCAGGCGTTGGTGGACCATTTCTCGGTGGCGATGGCTGAACCTACCACGGAGTTGTGCTACGACTCTCCTTTTCAGCTGCTGGTGGCGGTGGTATTGAGTGCCCAGTGTACGGATAAGCGGGTGAACAAGGTGACCCCTGCTCTTTTCGAAGCTTTCCCTACGGCGAAGGCTATGAGTGAGGCTTCTTATGATGTCCTTTATCCCTTTATTCAAACGATCTCCTATCCTCGGAGCAAGGCGAAATACCTGTCGGGGCTGGCTGGGATTATTGCCACCCAGTATGTGGGGCAGCTGCCTACCACGCGGGAGGGGCTGGAGCAACTCCCTGGTGTGGGCCGTAAGACGGCGAATGTGATTATGGCGACTTTTTACGACCGCCCTGTGATTGCGGTGGATACCCATGTGATGCGGGTCAGCAAGCGGCTAGGGTTGGTGGATGGCTCTGCTAAAACGCCACTAGCTATTGAGAGGGCCCTTTATAAGCATATGCCGCTGGCTTATCGCAGCCGTGCTAACCACTGGCTGGTCTTGCATGGTCGCTATGTTTGTCGTGCGCCTATTCCGAGGTGTGGGGCGTGTCCTTTCCGCGGCTGGTGTCCTTTTCACCTTAAAAGATAGCTAAAGGGCCTACTCTCTTACCTTTGCTTGAATTTCCTTTACGAGCTGTTGGGATATGCTGCCTACCAGCTTGTTGACAAACTTATCGGAGAGGGTCTTTTCATCGCTCCTGAAAGAGAATCTGATGGTAAAGGAAGCCTTCTCTTTTCCGAGGGAAGGGTTTGTGTAGTAGTCGATGAGGGTTGTTCTTTGCAGTTCTGTGATTTTCTCCTTTCCGATGGCGGTTCCGATGGCGGCCTCCACGGCGCTGTATGGCAGGGTGTTGCTGGTGATGAAGGAGATGTCGCGGGTGATGGGAGGGTATTTGGAGAGGGGCTGGTAGGTAGGTAGGCCTCCCTTTTTGGTGAGGAGGTCGGCTTCTAACTCTGCATAGTAGAGGGGTATGTTTTCTACTTCGAAAGCTTTTAGCATGCTAGGCGCTACGATACCGATATGGCCATAGGTGGTCGCTCCCTGGCGCAGTTCGAGTGTGAAGCTATAGTGGGGGTGTTCGGTAGGGTGAAAGTGACAGGTTGCTCCTGTGGCGTAGAAGAAAACCTGCCCTACGACGGCTTGGAGGTCACGGAAGCGCAGTGGTATGCCCCCTTTCGGTTGGGTCCAGTGGGGCTTGTTTTTGGCTCCTGCTAGCCATATGCCTACTTTCTTCTTCTCTTCGTACCCTTTGGCGGTGCGGTGGTAGACGTGGTCTATTTCAAATAACTTGATGGGGTTCTCCCCGCGATTGAGGTTATGGACCACCGCTTCGATGCCCCCTGCCAGCAGGCTTTGGCGTAGTGTAGGGTGGCTTTCTGTCGGTGGGTTCGCTAGGTTGACAGCCTTGTTGGGGAGGTGTACATGGTTATCTGCTACCAGTGGGGGGGTGACCACTTCACAGAAGCCATTGGTGGCCAGCAGCTTCTTGATGGTGCTTTCGCACTTCCTAGGCGTCCTGTCGCTAGGGCGTATGGAGGAGGCCCTTCTCATATCTTCGGAGATGGCTTTCTTATTATAACCGTAGATGCGCAGGATTTCTTCAACGAGGTCGATGGGGCGGGTGACATCGCGACGCATGGGAGAAACATGGGCGGTGAAGCCTTCTTTAGTTTCATCGTGTATGATGATGGCGAGGGCCTGCAATATCTTGAGGATGGTTTTTGGGGGTATTTGAAAGCCGATAACGTCGTAGATATAGCTGTAGGTGATGGGGATGATGTGGGGACCGATTTTGTTGGGGTAGAGGATTTTATATTGGGAAGCTACCCTGCCGTCGGCATTTTTTTCGAGGAGTTGGACAGCTTTTTGTAAAGCGCAAGCGGTAGCATAGGGGTTGGTTCCTCTTTCAAATCGGTAGCCGGAGTCGGTCGATAGCTGGTGGCGCTTGGCGGTCTGGTAGATGATGGCGGGGTCGAAATAGGCACTCTCTAGGAGGATGGTTTTGGTCTTAGAAGTGATGGATGACCGCTGGCCTCCTATGATGCCTGCGAGGCTTAAGGGCCCTTGACCATCGGCGATGATGAGGTCTTGTGCGTTGAGTTGGTAGGTTTTGCCTGTTAGCGAGGTGAAGGGAGTCCCTTCCTCGGCATATTGTAAGGTTATCTTCTTTCTTGCGATGGCGTCATAATCAAAAGCATGGAGGGGTTGCCCTGCCCTGTGCATGATGTAGTTGGTAATATCCACCACGTTGTTGATGGGGCGAACACCGATGGATCGTAGCCTATTTTGCAACCAGATGGGGGAGTCCTTAACAGTAATGTCGGTGAGTACTATGGCAGAGTAGTAGGGTGCGGCTTTCTCTGCTCGGTTGACAATGTGGAGGGGAAGGTTATCAGAAGGGACGATGGGCGTCACGATGGGTGCCTCTTTTACCCTCCCTTGGGTGGCAAGGAGGTCGCGCAAAACACCCGCGTGGGAGATGGCATCATTGCGGTTAGGGGTGAGGTCTATATGGTAAATGGTATCGGGGGGGGTGTCCCAAACCTTGGTGAGGGGTGTTCCTGGCAGGTAGGCCGTGTCTAGCGTGAGGATGGTGTCGTGGGTAGTTCCTATCCCTATCTCCTGTGCGGAGCAGAGCATACCATCAGAGGCGATGCCCCGTATTTTAGCTTTTTTGATTTTAAAGGGCTCTCCTTCGTTGGGGGTCAGTGTTGTGCCGATAGGGGCTACGACTACCTTATCGCCGATGGTGAGGTTAGGAGCCCCGCAGATAATATGAAGTGGGTCTGCTTTCTCGATGTTGATGGTGGTGAGGGTCAGCTTATCGGCATTGGGGTGGGGCTCTACAGCGGTGATTTCCCCTAAAACGAGTTGCTCAGGAATAAAGGAAAAAGGGGTTGTGGCGCTGACCTCGAGGCCTGTTTGGGTGAGGGTGGCGGCGACTTCTTCGGGGGTGAGGTCGAAGTTGGCGATGGCGGTAAGCCAGTTGTGCGATATTTTCATAGGTGAAATGTCTTAAAATGAGGTGCAGCAGCTGTTGTGAAGCAGTACCTGCTTATGATGGGTAGAAGAATCGCTAGTGCGGTGATGAACATCAGGACCAAGGTACCGTTTGTCTGCTTCTTAGTGAAGCCGAAGTAGGCTCGTATGTGCTTTCTTATCCATTCAAGCATGCTCTTAGCGGTTAGTCTTTCTATGCTATCAGGTGGGCAAAGTAGTACTTTTAGATAAAAACCCAACCTAAAAGAGAAAAACCAAGACCGAAAGGCAAGGGCTGAAAGGAAAAGAGGCTACCCTGAAAGCATTCCTACGTAACGTCCGTGAATCCCTGTGATTGAATAAGAAGCGCCGTGTGAAGGGGGGACTTTCGTCCAAGGTTCTATGAGAGGTTCGTAGTGAAATGCACCTAACTATCCCGATTATTCGGTGATGCGCTTGTTTCTTAGTCGCTGAACTTACGCAAGCCTCTTTGATACCGACTCCTGATAGTTAAATATATGCCTGAAATTGAAAAACGCTACATGTTTTGTGAGCGAATGGGAAAAATGTAGAGAAATCCACATCCTCATCACCTGTTGCATAGCGCTAAAATAGGTACGATATGCAAAAAATGACGATGCAAGGCCTTTATGCTCCTTGCCCTACCCAGTTCTAGAGGGGAAACCAGTCACCCTGCACTATTAACTAAAAAGAGGCCTGCGGAGAGGAAACCAGTAACCAGTAACTATGCACTATTAACTAAGAAAGAGGCCTGCGGAGAGGAAACCAGTAACCAGTAACTATGCACTATTAACTAAAAAAAGGCCTGCAGAGAGGAAACCAGTAACCAGTAACTATGCACTATTAACTAAGAAAGGGGCTTTGTAGTGAGGTAATCAGTAATCAGTAATCAGTAATTAGTAACTAACCATATATTAGGCCCTTGATTAGAGGACATTATGAACTTTGTTGAAACTTTACGTAAGCGGGGCATGTTGCATGACATTATGGCTGGTACCGAAGAGGTGTTGCTGAAAGAACGCACAGGTGGCTACATAGGCTTTGATCCTACGGCTACGTCCCTCCACATCGGCAACTTAGCTACCATCATGCTGCTGAAGTGGCTGCAGCGAGCAGGCCATCGCCCCTATATCGTCATAGGGGGTGCTACGGGCATGGTGGGAGATCCTTCCTTTAAATCCAAAGAGCGGGTGCTGTTGAGCGAGGAGGCGATACGCCACAACCAAGGGTGCATTCAAAAGCAGATGATGCGTTTCCTCGACTTCGAAGGTGAAAACGGCGCAGTGATGGTCAACAATTACGACTGGTTCCAAGGGGTGGGATTCTTAGACTTCCTCCGTGATATAGGGAAGCACATCACCGTCAACTACATGATGAACAAAGAGGCGGTCAAAAGTCGCCTGCAAAGCGGCATCTCCTACACCGAGTTTGCCTATCCCCTCTTGCAAGCCTATGACTTCCTCCACCTCTACAAGGAGCACGGCGTTAAACTGCAGATGGGTGGTAGTGACCAGTGGGGTAACATCATCACGGGGGCGGAGCTCATCCGTCGCAAGGTTCGAGGCAGTGGCTATGCGCTTACTACGCCCCTTATCACTAAGGGGGATGGTAGTAAGTTCGGCAAGACAGAGAGTGGCAATGTTTGGCTGGATGGCGGGCGGACGTCACCTTATGCTTTCTACCAGTTTTGGCTTAATGTTGACGACACGTTGGCGCCAAAGCTTATCAGGCGGATGACCTTTTTACCTTTAGAAGAAATCGCAGCGTGCACGCAAGAACACGAGCGCGCGCCCCACAAAAGGGTCCTGCAGAGGCGCCTTGCCCGTGAGATGATGGTTATGGTACATACAGAAGGGGATTGGATGAAAGCCGTCCGTGCCAGCGAGGTACTTTTCGGTAAAGAGGAAAAGGGCGCTTTTGCTTCCCTTGATGAAGAGGCCTTCCTCGGCAGCTTGGAGGGTATTCCTACCATCACCCTTTCGGAGGGGCAAATAAGTGAGAGCCCTTCGCTTGTCGACCTTCTCTCCCATGGGACGGGGCAGGTTGTCTGCGGTTCGCGCCGTGAGGCACGGGAGATTATCGCGGCGGGCGGGTTACGTTTGAATAGGGTAAAGGTATCGCCAGAAGAGGGTGGGCGCGCTCCTGCTCTTTCGTGGTTGTACGATAGATATATTTTGGTGCGAAAGGGAAAGAAGAACTTCTACCTCGTCAAGCGGGCAGTGTAGGTCCTTCCGTGGCTTTCCTTATCGGCGGCGCATTGGAGTTGTGGTTGTGGCTTTCCTGACCGTCCAGCTGGTGTTCATCATCCATATTACTGTCGCGATACCAGGGGCAAAGAGGGCCCCTTGGAAGGACATGTAAGGCCATACCTTTTTGTTGATGTCTATGTTCTTGGGAAGGGCACTTTTTGCAAGGTGCAAGATGCCGCTTGGTGCGATGAGGGCGCAGAAAAGCAGGGTGCCGAGGATGAGGTGGTTGCCTAAGGAGAGTGCTAGTGGGCTTTTGTCTCTCATGCTGCTGAAAAGCAGCCCACTGTTTCGGTTACATAAGACGATACAGAGGGTTATGCAGATGGCACCTAGTAGGCATACTACGTATATTTCGTTCTCGATTTTCGCTTTTCTTATCTGTGTGATGTCTAACCAGACGGCACCAAATATGACGGGGGTGAAGATGCAGAATGTGGCGAAGCCATCTTTCATGCCCCCTCCTGTCTCAGGTGCTATGCGGAATGTTTTGTTGGCTTGTTGCTTTCCTTTTCTGTGAATTTTGTAGAGGAACAAGAAGCAGAAGGTGACGTTGATGGCAAAGTTGGCGATGAGCTGCGCTGCGATGTTGTTGCTTGTGAGTTGGGAGGTTACGTCTTTTGACCACCCTGCGAAGGGGGCGATGCATGCCATGGTGATGTGTATGGGGTAGAACCAGAGGGGGATGGCTGCGATGGTTTTTGTTATGGTGAGCTCTTTTCCTAGGGTGCTAAAGGTTGCGAAAGCCATCCAGATGGCGATGAGGATGAATTGGCAGGCTAGGCCGTAGGGGGAGAGGAGGGTGATGGTTACGTAGCTTTGGAAGGTTTTGAGGTCTTGGTGCTTGGTGATGGCTTCCATGCTCTTCCATTTTTCTTGCTTTTTGTTTTCTTCATCCTGTTTTTGATTTATCAATTCTCGTAAATCTGTAAAAAGGCTGTTACTTAAAAATCTTTGTACGTGTTGTTGGTTTTTGTCTTCGAATCGGGATTTCAACTTGTTGACGATTGGGTCTATGTGCTCTTCTTTGAAGGCTTTACCGAGGGCATTTATTGCGTCGTATATTGCTCCTTGGGTGACGGTCGTAATTTGGTCTCTCTGTTGTTGTATCTCATTTTCTAGCTCCTTTGCCTTTTGCTTCGATGTTTCCTCTAAGGATTTCTTCTTTGTGCATAGGGCTTGAATTTCTTGCTTCAGTTCTCCCAGCAATTTATCTTTGGTCTCATTGCCTTTTTTGTATATGCCTTTTGTATTGATTTTTGCGTAAGCCGTTTCTATCTTGGTTACGAGTCTTATGTATTCGTCCTTGAATGCGTTTTGGTCCTTGATAATGGCCTCTTCGATTCTACTCTTGATGTGTTTTTCAACAAGGGTGTGTAAGTCGTTGCGTTCATCAGCTGCTTTTGTGGCTGGCGTGCTTTTTCTATATATGTTAATTTTATCAATCAAAACCCATAACTCTCCCTTTCCACCCCCTATTGGTTTATTTTGTTCTTTTTGTATTTGCCTTACTCTTGATAGCGTTGGTTCGTGTTTTGCTATCTTTTGCTTTGTTTCTTTTTCTTTTTCAAATAACGATGCTGCTAGCTGTACTCCTATTGATTGCTTCCGTGTGTGGCCTCCGTTGCTGTTACACGTTCCTGCCTTTGGACTCCTTGCCATTGTTATGGCAGCTGCTTCTGGGAAGTGTTTCTTGCTAAGTAATTTGTTCATATCTTCAATAGAAGAGTCATTAATAGCCGTTATTATTTCCGTGATGGTCTTATCCCCTTCTTGGGTGTGATACACATATTTGTTTTCGTCTTGGTACTTGTTATTGAGTTTTTTATTGTACTTTGTTTCCAATTTTTTCAATTCTTTTTCATCCTTTTCCCAATTGTGCGATTTGGGTGCCTTTTTTAGTTTTGTGTTTTGGTTTGCTTCGGATAAAAATTTGTTAAAGTCATTTGTTGCCTCTGGGAGTTCCAAGCCTGCGGCTTCGATTTTATCATTATACTCCTCTAGGGCATCTTCAAAGGCTAGAAGTGAGATAAGGGGCTGGGGTTCTTCTTTCGATTCTGATTTTTCCTGGAACTCTTTCAATATGGAAACGACATTCTTTAACTCATCGAAATTGTTTAAAGTTGCGATGATATCTTCGTGCAACATATACCCTCGAGGTCCTTTTAACCATTCCCTTACTGCGTTTAGGTGGTCTATTTTTGTTTGGATTGCCTTTTCCTCCTTCTTAAGGTTTTCTTTTTGTTGCTGCTTAAGATTTATGGACTGCTCTTTTTGTTTTATCTCTTCTAAGGTGTTAGCGTTATCGATTCCTTTGCTGATGAGGGTTTGGAGTGCATCCTTCTTTCCTTTTACTTGGGTGTTCGCTTTGAATTTGAGATTATTTATGGCTATTTGCAGTAAGTTTAGGTCGTCCGTTGTTGCTGCTGTGGTCTTGTCTAGCTTTTCTAAGTCTGCTAGCTGCTTAAGGGCAGGTTGCCAGTCTTTTTTTGCTGGTTCTTCGGTCTGTAATCGTATGCCCTTATACCAGACTTTGGCGAAGGTGAAGTAGTTCTCTTGCTCCTGTTCGGTACTTTCTATGTACTGGCTATAGGAGAGGACGATGCTGGCGGCGGTGATGGTGGCGAAGTAGCAGGATGCTATTATTGTAAGGGTTACCCACTGGAAGCTTCTTTGTCTGATGATGGCTTGCCTGTAATGGGTGTAGGTGGAGGTTTTCCGTTTGGGTGATATTTTCGGTTTGGCTGGCTGGGGCTGTGCGTCCTTTGCTTTCTGTAGTATTATGGGAGATGTCTCTAAGGTGTTTTTTGGTTGCACGCTGTTGGTGGTGCGCTGTGCGCTGTTGCTGGTGGTGGGTTTTGCGTTGTTGCTGATGACGATTAAAAAGAATATGAGGATGAGAAATAGGGTTGCTCCCATTTTTTTCTCCAGGTTATATTTTTGTTTATTTTCCACAGTTGATTGGTTCAAAGTATTGTTTTTGGACCTACAAGAGGAGTATAGCGGAATTTTACTATAAAGAGAAATTATAGGGGCTATGCTTGTTGTTCGTGGGTGGTGAGAGGGGAAAAGAGCAGAAGGGCATTTTGTGGGGCTGCTTTTCGTTATGGTTCCTAGGGTGGTTGCTGTAGATGGGTACGGTCTTTTGCTTTAAGTGAAGAAAGGTGCCTCTTCGGCGACCCCGTCAGTTAAGAGAAAGCATGGCTGTGTGTTTTTAAGGCCTTGGTTTGGAGGCGACGGCTAAAGGACCTCTAGCATCCACCCTAAGGTAGCGATGGCAGGGCAAAAGAGGGAGGTTGTGAGTAGCCAGTCGTAGGGTGTTGCTTTCCTCTTCAGCAGTATGGGGAGTGCGTGGTCTATGAGGCGTGCGATGCTACTGGGGGTTATGATGCACAGGCGCTAACCTAAAAAAACTTATTAACTTGGGCGTGTTATATTATGCTAGAAAGTATGGACGAAAATTGGGAATCATTAAAGGAACAACTTCCTACAAATTGGTGCGATTTGGCC
>PJEL010003054.1_pt1 | contig 14665 bp, 9 predicted proteins | sample 1853271 | NCBI WGS metagenome assembly PJEL01 (sample SAMN08108733, study PRJNA415343) | Invertebrate metagenome, whole genome shotgun sequencing project. | host: Globobulimina | place: Sweden: Gullmar Fjord | collected 2015-08 | reverse complement strand
ACGATAATCCATTCTATTGCTGACCTGAAAATGGCTGGCTATTGACTGGTGGCCTGTATGTTTGCCAAAAAAAATGGCCGGCGGCTGCTCTACCGCATGCTAGTCTCTACCCCCAACAATAAGTCATTATATAGATGGCGCAAGCGACCGTTTCAGATGTGGCCGGCCATTGGCTGTTGGCTGGCCGTTCGGAAAAAACCATGGCCGGTGGCAGCTCTAACAACAATAGAGCATAATTTGCTGGTGCAAGCGACGCTTAAACTTACATTTTTGACTTCTCCCACATTGCCACTTACCGACAGCGATGGATAACGAATTGGCCACTGACTTCGCTGCATTTGTTCACTCTAAGTCACTGTGGCACAAAACCGGTGGATTTATACTGTTTACTCAAGTCGGATTTGGGGCCACCTTACACTTTTCGTTACTCCCTCCTTGCCACTTACCACTTACCAACAGTTATGGATGACGAATTGGCCACTGAGTTAGCAGCGTTGGCTCACTCTAAGTCACTGTGGCGCAAAACCGGTGGTTTGACTGAAGTCGGATGTGGTGGAAGTGAAGGTTAGAGAATCACCCGTAAGCGCTATATTGAGATTCGGGCTAGGGTTACCGGGTTAGGGTTTAGATTTAGGGTTTAGGGTTAAGGTTAGGGTTAGGGTTAGAGACCGTGAACCACAGAAGAGTGTGGTGAACTGACGACCTTATTCTGCGGCAATATTGCTGGTTTTTATCGTTGTTTGTGACTCCTGCATAGCTATTTGCGTGGGTTGTTACGTTTTTTATGGAGGTTTATGTGGCCATTATAGGGGTGGTGTGTTATGTGTGTAATAGGTGTTTCTGTGATAATAGGCATAATAAAGACGCCTTCGTTCACGTTATCGAGGTTACCTCTTACATTATGATGGTAGCGTACATTGAAGGCGGATGTTATGGGGGTGGGGTGTTGTGATGCGACAGTGTGTGCCATCTGTGGAAGATACTGTGGGGAAAAGAAAACGAGAAAGAAAGAGAGAGAATTTCTACGACTACTTTCTTCCAATTTTAAAGTCTATTGACAGACAGTGATAATCCCAACTCATGAATTATTATCGAAACCTAAGGTGATAATGATACAAGGGAAGAGAGTTATAGGGGTGTGAAGTGCAACGAGTGTGGAAAGGACACTTCAGGACGATGGCTCATAAGATGCAGGTTTGTTGGGTTTGGGACCTGGGGATGGCAAATTGGGTGGTCGGTAAAGCATAGTACTGAGAAGAGGGTTTCGATGCTTAAGGTTATGTTGTGAGATATATTTCACCTTGAATAAATTCAATGTACAGTTGTTTCTGCTGATGGCATAATTGTCATGAGCAGAAACCTAATTGGCATAACAGATGTGGGCAGAGAGGCGGGGGGAGGAGAGGGTTCTTTAGTGCTGCCTTACGGAAGTAGGATCCTACTTGAGACGAATCGTTATTTGCCATCCATTAGCTACTCCTAATGTCTACCCTACCCCTTGTTAGCCATGGTCATGTTGGAGACAACTGGAAAACTGCAGAATTCACAACAGCCGATATGGTGGTATGCCAATCATGGGTTCATCCTGAATGCACCTTGAAAGAGGGCTCACAGTGGTCTGTGATTGCTACCACGCATGAAGAGGAGTCTGTGATGGAGGAAGGAGGGGTCCAGGAGGGGAAGGAGGGTACTATTGCTTCCTATGGAGGGGTTCCAACCCTAACTGCAATGTGCCCCGTTCACAAGAAAACCCCCACGTATTGCATTTGTAAGAAGATAGATGATGGTAGTGACGATTTCTTGGAATGTGACTCCTGCTGTGATTGGTTTCATTACAAGTGTGAAGGTGTAGACCCTGACAATCCTCCATCAAAGTTTACCTGCCGTCAGTGTCAAAAGAGAAATGGGAAGGTCCCAGAGTCTGAGCGGCTGGAAAACAGTGCAAAAATGGCATTCTATGACAGTGAACTTGTTGGACAGGGAATATTGAAGGTTGGTTGCTGGCTTGGCGAGGTACTCAGGAGCCTTCAGTTACCTAGTGGTGGTGTAATTGCGGCCAGAAAAGCTGGACAGCAGCAGTCGACGACCATTAAGACAGAACCAGTAAAGGGGGAAGAAGGTGCAATGGCCTTCCAATCTCTATGCAATCATATATCCAGGGGTAAGTACTTGATGAAAGGCGAACAGTACGTTCAGAATATTGGCACAGAGGGATATGGGGCTCAAGATGATGAAGCTTCTGATAATTTATCTATTCCCGTCTTCCTTGAACATCGAGTTAATCGTACACTATCTGAGCTGGAGAAAGCAAGGCATGATATTGTGGCATGGCAAAATGATGTTGAGTCTTGGAAGAACGCCCACTCTGAGCCCTACATGAAATCGGGGAAAACGAAACGAGGCACGTGGAATGTTATGAATGAGGACCTTGAGCGTGAGATAGAGGAGCTGGAAGGTTTTTTAGCCAGGAGTTCATCACTTTTATGTCTTCCAGTGGATCTAGAGTTTGTTAAAGGTTCTCGGGACATTTCTGTATGGATTTTGAAGGTCCGTATCCTATTAAATGAGGAGGAGGGTACTGGTGGCAGTGGCATTGATGGCCACCACGTAAACGAAATGGAAGGACGAACCAAACAACAACTACCACGTGCCTCAGAATTACATAAACTTATATTGGAGGGACAAGATTTAAGAGCCGGGAGCTTCAGTCGAGCAACTGGTGCTTGGAGACATGTTTCTAATCTCTCCAGTGTAGCACAGGCCTGGACAAAGAAAGCAGAGGCGATGCTAACTAATCTGAAGACGAACGGTGTCTCCCTCCGCTTAGATACCATTGAAACTCAATTAAGAACTGGTTTAACTATGGGTTTTGCATTTCCGGAATGTCAAATGCTGCTGGAGGTTGTTGAATCTTGGAGCAGATGGTCAAAGCGGGTTAAGTTGTTGATGTCAGAGTTTGTTCCGTCAGGCAAAAGTTTATTCCATATCACTCGCAACAAGGTTCAGGAGATGAAATCAGAGTTTCAGTCATTTATTCTTTCGGCAACTGCTCTACTGAATGAGATCAATGCATCAGACTACTCATTGAAATCTCCCACTAGGGACGAATTGATTCAGTCTATTCGACGTATATATTGGGTTAATGAAGCTAAGGCTGCTTTAGATTCAGCTGAACGAGTGGGGTTTGCTAGAAGGAAAACACTTTCCGATGGTGCGAGAGCAGTAGAGATGGCGGACCAAAGACCCTCGAGCTCGGGTTTTTCTGCTTTAATTGATACTTCATTGCACCTTAGGGATGAGACCTTTGACAATAAATTTAGCGATGAAGAAGAAGACGGCCATCAGACTGCTACTACTGCTACTGCTACTGCTGCTGGTGGAAGGGAGCAGGAAAAAAAGGGAAGGGGTATTTTTGAAGAGGTCAAAGATGCCGCGGAAGGGGGTCCAGTTGTCTTGCTTGCCAAGGAGCTTCTGGCAAAGATGGAGAAAACATCCAGTGCGAACACGACTCGGAGACCTCTCTTTCCCACGGAAGAAGCTGGATTTCCCTCTGAACCTGAGTTGGTGCTAGCTTCTTTGCAAAGGCACGACATTCATTACTTGGAAGAAGACCTCATTGCATACTTTAAAGAATTGATATATTGGGAACAAGAAGTCACGGGTGTGATGGTAGAACCATCAATTCTCCCCAACATTGCTAAGCTGAAGGGTATCCGTAAGGTAGGTTACACCCTAGTGAGACAATTCCTTCAGTTAGGCAAAAAAAAATCTCCATCCAAGAGAAACATCACTTCTATGGCAAGTGGTCAATCTCCTGCTACTCCACCAACTTTCATTCAAGAGGCATTGAATGATCTGAATGAGAAAATTGCTCTGACGGAAAAATGGGAAGCATCAGCATTAGACATTGTCTTGAGAATTCGAGCTCATGACAAACCGTTATGCGAGCTTTCAAAACCTCTCCACGAAGCTATTAATGCAGGAAAGAGGCTGAGAGTGTCTGTTGTGCAGCGCTTAAAGCAACTACAGTCTCTTGCCGCCGGGGTTCGGGAGAAGGAATGGGAGATGACTGCACAATCTATACTTTCCCATCAATTGTTTATGAAACCACTTGCTCTGCATCCATCGGAGGCGACACAGCGACTGATTATGCTGAATGGGCTTCTGCAGGGTGGATATGAAGTGCTGGCACACCCAGTACTCATGAACATTGTTCGGTTCTTATTCTCTAGTGAAAAGCCTCTTTCCCCACCACATGAGAAGGAACAAGTAGCTGCTGCTGCTGACAGTAGTAATGACGGCGACCCACCTGAAGACACTCTTCTCTCTCTTATTTCTGAAGGAGAGAGCATGGTAGACCTTGACATTTGTTATTCTGATAGTGGCAGTGCAGCTGCTACATTTATTGCTGCCTCCACTGCCGTTAAGGAACGGCTTGTGTATCTTCACGGTAGAGTTTGGTCTGCCAAAGCAACAACCCTCATCTCTCCAATTGGTGATGATGCCGAAAGCCGTGGTCGTCATATGCCGGCTCTGCTAAGTGTTGCAAAACAACACATCTCAAGGTTTTCTGACTTGTTCACTGGATTGGAGAGCTTTGAGAACAAGAGACTCGTTTTACAGTATGAGGTGATGAAGGCCGAGAAGGTGGACTCTGCATTTGCTGAGACGGTGCACTCTGCTTGTCATCCACGCAATCTATTGGCAACGAACAGCCACAGTGCTGAAGCTGAAACTGATACCTCCTTGAATGAAATTGAGGGGGGTCTGAAGCTTCAAAAAAGCCTTGAAAAAGCCGAAAAGGCTCTCGCCTTGGTGAAGACTGCATCATCGGAAGCTGGCCTGATTCTTCAAACAGAGGCTGAGAAGCGAGCATCAACTTATGTGAGTGCTATTTCAGTTTGTACTGAAGCAATGAGCCTCGGAGCTCGTGCACTCCGCCTACCACTTGATAGGCTTTGTGCGATGGATGGAGTGAAGTTGAGAAGAGCATTGGCTGATGATGGAGTCGTAGCAAGTGATTACTTTCTACTAGATAATGCACTTTCCAAGGCGGAGAATATTTCTGTCCTGGCTTCCAGTTGGAGAGACAGGGTCTTAACTCTGCTTACCCCTAAAATTCCTGACATGCCCTCCCGGGAAACTGCAGAAGCAATTGCGCAGGTAATACTTGGGAGAAGTGTTGAGGAGACGGGAGAGGTTCGGACATGCAGCACACCTCCTAAGTTTGTGACGCTTGACATGCTCAGATCAGAGATGGATGCTTATGTGGTGAGCTTGTTAACATCAAACGATGATTTCCTCATGCATTTGAGAGCGACTGTGAATCATGTATCAGAGTGGGAGACTAAAGCACTGGATATGGCTGGTTTAGTGTGTGATACAAGGAGTAAGCTTTCAATTATTACAGAATTCCTTCAAAACGGGCGAGGGCTCCCAGCACGGCTTCCATGTTGGAGCATCGTGCATTGGGTGTACTTAGTTTTGAAAGCTCATCATGCATTGGAAGAGTATAAAATGAGTTACAATGATAGAAAGATTCCACTCACCATAGCTCAGGATTTTGTTAGCACTTACACCGATTTGGTGACTGTGGTGGAGCAGAGTTCTGCCCCTGAGGGAGAAACCGAAGACGACAATGTATTTCCCTTTCTGGCTTCTCGGGCAGCAAAGTATCTCATGCCAACAGCAGCCACCCGCTCCACGTGTCATCCTCTCCACCGGCTATGTGAGTCGAGCATTACTACACTTATGGAGTTCAGTGCCAATGTGGAAAGGGCCAATGAGGAAAGAAGTCATACTCGTGCTTTATTTTCGGATATTTTTGAAGCAGGTCAATTGACAGGTGGCCTTCGTCTTAATAGGAGCAAGCATGTACTTCTCAAGGTTAACAGTGAAACTCTTGGGGCAACTCTATTCAATCTAAGAGACCTACCGGATGTTACCATTATAGATGATCTCACCAATGCATTGTACCAAGCACTGAAATATCTCGATCCACTTCACGCTGAGCTGAACTATGCCCCAGGCAACGCTGCTGCTATTGTGGATATTGAAGCAGAGAGGCAGAGATTGGGCCAAGGGCCGCAGCATCTTAAATCTTACCACCCGAAAATGGAAGGTGACAAAGTGGACCTGTACTCTACTAAACCCCTGGTGGTAGCATCACAAGGCGGCAGCGCTACTGTTCCAAAAAGCAGGCAACGGAAGTTTAAAGACCCTATTCTGAGTCAGCTGAAGATATGTTCGAAGTGCCACATTGGAAAAAAGGGCCGAGTGTCCTGTCGTGTGATACAACAGCACTGGGAGGACCCAGATTGGCCAGCGTTGCCTAATTCAGAAAAGTGGACTCCACCAAAGGGTTTTATGGAGTGGTTCGAGGCACATAAAAGAGATAGCCCACTTTTCAAACATGGCGGTGATAAGCTGCTACCTCCTACCATCACCCAAACTCTTTCTACGACATCTCCTCGACAGGCCCCTCCGTGCAGCAGCCAGTATGAGAGCATGGCGAGCAAAGTGCTACCTTGTGTTAGATCGGACTGTACATCTATTGTTGCCCGTACCGGTTCTGTTTTCTGTAGCTCCCTGTGTGAGGTTCGCTCAGGAGAGGAAAGTCTGAATGCACTGTTGGGATTGAAATGCTTAGAGGCGACAAAGTGGATGATGATTAATCAGGGCCATATATCTGAGTCACTCTCCGAGACTGCCGTTGCACACATATCATCTAAGGTTGACAAGGTGTTACGACGTGCTGCATGCAGCAATGAGTCAGGCTCTGCTCTTGGAGCTGGCGGAAATGGAAAACGAAAACTCAATACCATGGACAACGGCAGTATGGATATCTGTCTAACTGCTGAAGACTCGGCAACGACGGGGTTATCAAAATCAAAATCTGCTGTGGAAGGAGGAAGGTCTTTAATATCTGATCGCACCCCCTTTGGGCATGTTGGATGCGATCATGCTCTTGACAGGCTCAGTAAGATATCAGGAGATGGAGCAATGAAAGGAAGAAGGAAAGTAATGACCCGGTTTGAGTCTCTCTTCCTATCTGGTATGCTCTATATGGGTCTCGTACCGGATCCTGCGTTCTGTCATACACTTGCCTGGGACTTGGAGAATGAACTGCATGAACTCTTCCCTCTAAAAACACATGCTAAGCAATACAAGGACAAACGATCGAGCTTGCTTTTTAACTTGCAAGCCTCAAAAAATCCGAAGCTATTTAAAGAGGTCCTTTTAGGAATGGACCTTGGAAAGCTGTGCAAAATGAGCGCAACAGAAATGGCCCCTAGTGATAGACAACAGGAAATGCGCAGACTAAGAGAAGAGGCAGTTGGACAGCACTGGATTAGAGACACAGGGCAGGAGGATGACGTGGTATGGAATAGTGAGCAAGGGGCTTTATTGCACAAGTCACAGATAGGCAGAGAGAACACTATTTTGATATCCAGTAATTCAGATTTAAGTTGTTCTGTTTCAATGCCTACCACTGCCCCTCTTAAATCATCAGCATCACATAAGAGAAATTCCGTAGAGCCGATGGATGAAGAAAGTAAGGGCGGTGGCTACTCTCCTTCTCTGAAGAAGAGAAAGGAGTCTATTAGCAGTGATTCCCACCAACATATTGATTTGCAAGGGTTAGAGAGCATGGAAGATTATTCATCATCCCTTGACGAGGTTTTAATACCAAATAACGTTGGGGGGGGCATGTTGGGTAGTGAGACAAATGAGAGAGTAGGCGACGAGAGTGTATCTGCTGGTCCATTTCAGGCCTCTTCTGCAAAAGCTGCTCCTGTCCCTGTGTTGGGATTCTCGGATTCACAGTCCAGTGCAAAGGAAAAAAAAACTGGTAGCACAAGTTTGGATGAGGAGTTGGTACCACCGCCAGATGAGGAGGATGAGGGCGGCTTCTCACCTATTAAGGTGGTTGAAGTTCAGGAAAAACAAAAATATAATCAATGGGGAGACTTGTATCCTGGTATGGTTGAACTTAAACCGGATGATGCGTCCGAGGGTAGGAGTGTGAGATTCCTTATCAATGACCCCACATCTAAGACACGGTTTTATGTGCGTGTCTTAGCCAAGGCTAATCTCTCGTCAGAAATTAATCCTATCCTGAGACATACATGGGAAGTGCGCGGTCGGGCTACCAGTCAGCAGGCACTGGACCTTCTGTCACGCTCTACTTCTGAGGGAAAGAAAAAAGCCACTCTTGCCATTATTCCAGTAGAGGTATGTACGTGTGTGATGTTGCATTCCTTATCGTTTCCTTATTTGGTGCTGCTGTTCTCTCTCTATTATTTCTCTTTGGCCTGTGATGACTACTTTCATAGGAAGACGCAAATGATGCAGGAAAGTTATTTAGGGACTTTGTTCACCAATATGACCGATACATAAACAAGGCCAAGCCGCAGGAAGTTGGGAGAGTTGGTTGGGTAGAATGGAAAGGCAGAGGGTAAGGAGAGATACCTACCTACCCACCTACCTACCTCATTCTTGTGCTTCGCAGTCTTGTTGCTGTACGCCTAACGGTATCGTCTTTTCCTCCACAGCATCGTCTTGCTATTGGTACCTCCTTCTCTTGAAGCTGGTCTTGGTCTCAATCCCATTTCAGACAGACAGTGTCTGCAAGCGGTGAGTGAGTGTTGTAGTGTGAAGTATTGTATAACACCAGGAAATTCTCTAATACTATGACTACGCGATGTGATGTGTTCTCTATATGCTGTTGCTCCTGCAGATTCTATGTTGGAGGCCTACTTTGGGAAGTTTGCCGTGCGAAATTTCCCCTCCCCAACCGATTAAGCATATTCCTGAACCACCACAACAACGAGAGCTTCCAGAAGTATTCACTACCACTCCTAACCAATCAGTGCAGCAGCAGCAGCAGCAGCAGCCCCCGTTTATTGTGGGACCACCTGCGCCGCTTCTTCCTCCTACCAATCCCATATATTCCTCAGTACAGCTTCCCCCTCCCAACGTTATTGGTTCTAACCCAACCCAATTTGTGCCTGCTACGACCAGCCCTCCTCCTCCCCAATTTTCTCCCGTGGTTTCCACTGCCCCATCCCCACCTCTTCCGAAGCCTGCTCCTACTGTTCCTTTACCCACCCGCCTGCCATTAAATGTGCCTGCAAAACGGCTCAAGGTAACACATCTATTACTTAAGACTTAGAGTGCGTGAGCCATTTTGGGGTCATTATTGTAGGATGAGTGCACGAAGGGTTTAATTGTAGTAGTTTAAATAAAAATGTCTCATTTGGGCTCTGTCCGGTGTGGTGGATGGAATTTTTCTGTCACAGCACTCACACGTGCATGTCATAAATAAGTCCTCTTGCCACTGTACATTGATGACCTGACCAGTAGCTCAGAATGGGGTTAGGTTATTTCATTCCCTAAGCCGGATTTATCGTACTCTAAGAGTTATTTGTTCTCATGATGAGTGATCCTAAGTTCATGTTATTCATCATTTAATGCGGTTTCGTTCTGATCTATCCTATCCATCCATTTTTCTCTCCCTTAGCCATCTGAGCTGGCAGAGCAAATGATGGCAACTCAACGAAGATACCGTTGAGTGTATGTATTTACCGCAGGTACAGAGATTGGACACGTCTGATCCCTCTGGAGTTTTATAATTCATTTCAGTACGACGCAGGATGAAGAGTTAATAAATCAATATATATATATATGTATTTAGTGACAAATAGCATAATATAGCAGCCAGCATTAATCCAATGTTTACGAGGTGACACCAGCATTGCACTCTGAGTCTTTATAAACCAGTGCATCAGCAGCTACTATCACATCGTGATATAAAATATTCAAAGGATTGGATTGGTAGCTAGCATCTCTGCAATGACCTGATGTGACAATAAACCATCTTTCCACTTCTCCAACGAGGAATGAGGTTTGTTACACACTGGCTGGCTCCTCAGCTGCTGACAGTGATCGAGGCATTTGATCAGGATATGGCCAAGGAATTCAGGACTTGGAGCATGAAAAATAATTGCAGAGTAGAATGTTAGGGTTTTGATTTTTGATTTTGATACACGCCATGGGGTCATGGAGCAATGTACCACCCGCACAAGTGCTATAGCAATTGCGGGCAGTAGCAGTACAAGAGCCATGGCTCCTACTTCTCTTTCACATGTTTTGTAGTCCATTCAGCACGTTCCTTCCCATGCTTTCTTGAAATTATTTCTTGAAATTATTTCTTTTGGCAAATCGAGGGGCACAGGGGAGGTTGAGGGGTGAACGGTGTCTCACACCTATGTGGTTGGGGTTGGGTTGATTTTATTCAATGTTCGTTAGATATATATGTATGTACATGTCATTAAGTGGCAGGAATATCGCATCATTAGTGCACGGGATAGAGCATTATAAAACGACTTTTTACTACCTACCTTGTGAGATTTGAAATGAGAATGGCCATGCCATCGATTCAAGTAAAACATGCCTATGCCCCGCCCCAATCATTGGTCAGATTCCTTCAAAGGTTCCTTCAAAGGTTCCTTCAAAGGTAGGCAGGAGCTAGAACAATGACGTATCCTCTATTACTGCATCAAGCAATATTGAAAGCGCAGCAGCCAAGTTTTCAAGCAGCTTATTTTCTCTTCACTCTCCTATTTCCTCGTTTGCTAATGTGTGTCATGTCTGCATAAGTACCAGGATGTGATACGACGCTTGCAATAGCTGCTGCTTTACATATGAAAATGCAGCCAAGCCATTAACTATTGTCATGGGGCAAATCTTGAATCCTCCAGCACAGCATGAATCAGCAGTTCCCCATTCATACCATCAGGGAGATATAAGGTTGAAATTTGTACTTCAAATAAAACAGAATTTTCCGCGAAGTTTCTGATTGTTCTGAGATGCGAATATAAACACAGACGATCATTTCTGTGTAAATAAATGATCTGTCAAGGAACTGGAAAGGGGAGGATATAATACCGTATATACTCCGCTGCAGGCATGCCTGTGAACTGTGAAGGCTCCACCTGAGCTTAAACATAAACAATAGAACCGGGTCAGTAAGAGGCAAACGTTGCTTTCTGAAGAATAATGTACTACTACCTCATGCTGGCTGCTCAGAGATAATGGAATAATTAGATTAAAAAATAAACAAGGCGGTGGTCATGCACATTACGCATCGAGGCAGGCACAGCGTTGATGACCTGTGGAGCCAGCACGCCTCGTTGGGTGTCCAATACTAATGCCTGAACATCGGCAGTATCATCATGTAGCACCAGAGTAAAAAGGAATTCCTCCAAACCACCACCTTACAACAGATAATAACATGTATAATCCCATAAGTGAGAGGAGCTGGTGCGGTGCTTCACTTGAAGAAGCAAAGTACAGGGGGGGGAGGGAATCAACAACTCATCAACCCCTTACCTTGGTCTTCCGTTTTTTTCCGCACAAATAAATAGGGATTCACAGGCATTGTTCCTTGAATGCGAATGTTGGAGTAGAAGGTGCTCGGAGGGTGCAGGGCCAACCCTTCAGCAATACTCCGCAGTGGGTGGCCTTAGGGTGGAGGGGGAAAGTAGTATAGTAGACTTAGAGAGTGAGTTGTAATTTATTGGGCCTAGACACTCACTTGATAACACATTTGTTAACGTACTACGTACCAGTGGATGACACCACACGTCGGGACACAATGGCAGGACCCATTGTGTTAGAACTCATGGATGCAGCAATGTTAGAACTGTGGGAGAGAAAGCAAAAGGACATAACGGTGAGGCTAGAGCCCACAACAGAGTTTAGCACGCAAGAACAAGCAGCTGCTATGTCACGAAAACAAACCTGGTGGGTGGTATTAAGGTAGAAAGAGATTTCTGATAGGCAAGAAACACTTCATTCGCCTGATAAATGATAAATTACAGAGTGCCGTAGCTTAGCGCTTAGTATATTCACACATTAAGGGTAGGTAGTACTGAAGAGACTATTGCCTATATCTTTCTATATATGCAAAGGGTAAGTACGCATAGATTACTTACTTCCATCATATCAGGTGGCAAGGGATTAACAGATCCATTAGCACCCAATGAGACTTCTGTCACCTTTAATCAAAGCAGCACAAGCGGCAGGATGAGTCATCTTGTTGGAATAAGTGACTTGGCTGGCTTCCATTTCATAATTCATAATTTGAAATTTGAAACTACTGCTACTACAATCCATGGCCCCATTAGATGCTAGGAATGGTTAGATTGGAACAAAGTGTCATCGTTTCACCTCCTCGTGAGACAACTTGAGCACCCTTTGCACATCAATTTTTCTTAATCTGACCCACATGCCCTATTATAGAAGCAGATTAGGAATTGCTGTCATAACACAGGTCACTCAAACACACATCAGTTGAATAATAGTCGTTACTACTACTTGTTCCAGCTCACTTACTTCACATAGCTGCAATAATGCCAAGGCATTTCCGTGTTGTTCAATTTTAATGCAAGCCTAGTGGTACGCGAAGGAGCCCAAAGACAAAAAACATTGGGAAAAGGCAGGCTCAGCTCAAAAGAACGATATTACACTTCACTGCAGTCATCTCCCATCGACACAAAGGCTAACAACATAGGGTACTAAAGAAATATTGGCAGTCAACCATCTCATCCATATGGACTAGTCCGAGGGTAGCAAGTAGCAATAGGAGAAACTGACCACGTCTCCAGGAACCATATTGACAGGGGGAATATGGGCCACCCTCCCACGTTCTCCCTGGGGTATTTATCACAGGCATTCTTAATAAGGCGGGGCTTTCGGGCCAAGCAGGAAGATGTGAAATACAACTCTCCCATACCTCTACATTCACCAGTGCCCGTCCCACAATTTCAATAGCTTTGGCATTCACCATTGCTGAGGATTCACAAGAGGGGCTGCAGCAACAAATCGGAGTGAGCAGCAGCTAGTGGTGGTGTCTCTCGTGCTACATGAGATTCAATATACATGAGAATACTACCTGTTGCAACCCGTCCCATCCCACAGGTGTAGTCTCTCAACAACTCCACCAGAGTCCCGATCCACCTTTTCGTATTGCATACCACCACACCAGGTGCAACCATATTCATCCAGTAGAGTATAAAAACACATTGGTAGTATACCAGAGTGAGAGGCAGGGCGCGTGGGGACAAGCGGTCACACCATTCATCACAATATCATGATACCTACCCTTAAAATGCAGCCTATACAATCTGTAACTCCAACATTTGTGGTGGTTCTGTGATCTTTCCCGCCAATCAAGCCACGTACCTTCAACAAAAAATAAAAGGAGGCCGATAAGAGAAAATGACATCATTACACAACAAAGTAGCAGGATCTAAGTCTACGTACAGTTGTTGAATTAGGGCCTGCACCAGAAGCGTTGACACATAGCCTCCACTGGGGTGCCCAGCTTTCACGCCAATGAACCAGGTGCCTGAAGGTTGTTATGAGCAATAGAGCAAGTGATGTACATGTGTGCGTGTGTCAACTGCTAAAGAGACGATGGTGTTGATTCTCGCAACACCATCTCTTCCAATCAAGCAGTGAGATATATCAGTCACAGCTCTGAAAAAACACACAAGTGCTACTCATTAATGAGCACCACTCTAGGTGTGTGCGTGCTCTAACAATGGAGTAATGACTGTCGAATATAGAACTCATCACCTCCGCAGGCAGAAGCAAAGAATGTATGATGAATTATATATGGTAGAAGAGCGTGGAATAGGACTAGAGGGTTAGGGTTAGAGATTGTGCCAGACGCACCTCACGCGGTCACCATCCTCAGGGGTTGTGGTTATTGTTTTGGACGCAGAGGTTATTACCCACTCAGAAACTGGAAATACATCTAATAGGAAGAATGTAAATAAAGTAAGTGCGAGACAAATAATGATAAGGAAAAGCAGCGTGAATAAATGCTGAGGCACATCGCAGGCAAGCAAAATAATTATAATCTCTTCCTCTCTGCTACGTTTCAAGCTCAAGGCGGCTACATTTTCCCTCCTCCCTCGCACCACAAGCATAATCACAACTTTCCACTCTCAAGAACATGATGTAATACAAATATAAAAAGTGGCGGACATGGTTGTATAGACAACAGCCACAGAGGGCGGATGGCACCTACGTTTGGTTATATTGCGGCTTGCAGACCGCTCATCATCTGTGCCCGTACTATCAGACAAAACATGCAGAGAGGATTGTTGCTGCTGCTGTCTGATGGCTCTCAGAAGTGGCGCGTATGTCATGAGAACCCACGATGTCCTGCTCGTCGTCAATCAATAATTGTAAGATAAACATGAGGAAACAAGCAAGCCGCCACTTAGTCACAGTAACCTGTTCGACACATTGCCCACAAGTTGTGGCCTGTTGTCATGCTGTTGCACTTTCACCCTATGCAGCCTGATAACAACCCCAACCCCGACTGGAAATGGAAGTCCTTCTATATCCTGGTGAAATAAATTGCATGATAGAGCCTTACAGGGGTCTGGAAGGCTCTCATCTACAATGCTAAGGTTCACAAAGTGATCAGGACCTACGGTAGGGCAAAGGCAAAAAGAATAGAAAACCACAAGTGAGGAACAAAAGGGATGTAATTGGCTCATGACTTGATTGTATACTATTATTCTGTAGTAGCATACGGGGGGGGTAATGGATAAGAGGATGAATGTACGTGCTCCAAGAGGTGGGT
>PJEL010003052.1_pt1 | contig 14670 bp, 14 predicted proteins | sample 1853271 | NCBI WGS metagenome assembly PJEL01 (sample SAMN08108733, study PRJNA415343) | Invertebrate metagenome, whole genome shotgun sequencing project. | host: Globobulimina | place: Sweden: Gullmar Fjord | collected 2015-08 | reverse complement strand
TGATCAAAATCGCGAACAAGTTTCATACAACTCCAGAGCTTATTGCCAAAGTAAATAATGTAAAAGGCACAAGTATTAGAGCAGGAAAACACTTGTTAATCCCTGTTGCGGCCCAGGCGTTAGACGACTATATATTGTCCCAGAATCAGCGTTTAGTTAAAACTCAAAACCGCAATCGCAGCGGTGTTAAAACAATTCATCTGGTAAAAAATGGCGATACACTTTGGGACATCAGCCGTAAATATCGCGTTAACACAAAAAGCATTGCGAAATGGAATGGCATGGCCCCTCGAGACTACATTAAACCTGGGCAAAAACTGGTCATTTGGCAAAAAGCCAAATCTAATCAAGCCAGCAATAATTCAGTCGAACAAGTGGTTATGCGCAATATACGCTATAAAGTGAGGCGTGGTGACTCATTTGCAAGAATTGCTGACAAATTCAATGTTAAGATTAGTGATATTGAACGCTGGAACAGTTTAAGTCGAAAAAATTATTTACAACCGGGCCAAATGCTTAAACTATCCGTTGATGTGACCAATAGTATATAGAGTGTCTATTTATCCCACATAGTTATCCAATAATAAGGCTGCTTAAGCCTTATTATTTTCTATAGGAAACTAGATAATTACTCATCATTTTCTTAAATTTTTAAATATTTGGGCGACATATCAGGCAATAGCAGATATTATTCGCGTTCGACTTGGTATAACACCTAATTAACTGACTATCGTGCTCGACTTTTCATTACTTTTTCTATTTATCCCTACCTTCTTTTTCGTCAGCTTAACACCTGGCATGTGCATGACTTTAGCCATGACTTTAGGTATGACTATTGGTGTCAGACGCACTGGTTGGATGATGATAGGTGAATTATTAGGTGTAGCGATTGTTGCCATTTCGGCGGTTATCGGTGTATCTACAGTCATGCTTAAATATCCGATTTTATTTAGCCTTTTGAAATTCGTAGGAGCAGCCTACTTGTTATATGTCGGTATCAACATGTGGCGTTCGAAAGGAAAATTAGCGGTAACCGAAGCCCACTTGGTTAAAGAAATACAAATATCCCGCAGTGCTTTATTTAATCAAGGGCTTGTTACGGCTATAGCAAACCCAAAAGGCTGGGCGTTTATGGTGTCATTATTACCGCCTTTTATTAACACTGACTATCCACTGCCAGCCCAGTTAAGTGTATTAATCATGATCATTTTATGTTCCGAATTAATCTGTATGACCCTATACGCAACGGGAGGAAAAACAATAGGTAAAGTGCTTACCCGTGCAAATAACGTAAAATTACTCAATAGAATTTCTGGAACTTTAATGGTCGGCGTCGCTATTTGGTTAGCGCTAAGCTAATTAATTCCTTTACTCGTGAATGAGATGGAAAATAGTGCCTGTTTTAGGTTTTCATTGTCTTCGATATCAGCGATAAAAATAGCCTTCCACTTCATCTGTTCGAAAGAACAAGCGCCAAACATTGCTTTTGCTATAAACAAGCGTTCATTTTTATTACTCGAATCAAACTCAGTAAATATCAAAGGTATTTTTCCCATAAACATATCAATACCTTCCAGATAACCAGATACACTTTTTATCGTTTGCTCTCCGTTATATTCGACATGTATTTCAAACGGCGTTTCCGCCGCCGGCTGTTGTTGATTAAAGCTCACCTTGAACTGTCCTGCCTTAGTATTTACCGCACATTCACTTTGACTAGGTATACATATCGGTTTTTCTAAATCACGGCTAATTTCACTACTTGGCTTACATCCAAAGAAACAAAGCAAGAGCCCAGAAATTAATAACTTTTTCATAAAATTTATTACCATAATCATCTTATTAAGTATTGATTTTTTTAATTTATTAAGGTGAAAAATCATCCTTAACAATTTTATTGATTTAAAACAGGTTTTGCTTTCAATTGTAATGACATTTTACTTGTAAATCATTATTATGCGATCGAGTTGGAAACTCATTAATGTAAAAATGCCATTGTTGGTCTATATATATCAATGGCAGACTGAATTTTATTCAGCGTTTTATATTGAAAATGAATTTTAATTAATAATTATAACTGCGGAATCCATAACATGAATCAAGGTAATACATCAGCAGTAGACTACAACATGAATGTTGTACGTCAATTTACTGTGATGACTGTCATTTGGGGGATCGTTGGTACACTCGTAGGTGTCTTAATCGCTGCACAATTAATTTGGCCAGCATTAAATTTTGAGACCCCTTGGCTAACCTACTCCCGTCTTCGTCCGTTGCACACCAATGCTGTTATTTTTGCATTTGGTACCAGCGCTCTTTTTGCTACATCCTATTACGTTGTCCAGAGAACATGTAAAGCCAAACTATTTGGTGGCTCTCTTGCAGCTTTCACGTTTTGGGGTTGGCAAGCGATCATTGTATTAGCAGCCATCACACTTCCCTTAGGTTATACATCAAGTAAAGAATACGCTGAACTAGAATGGCCAATTGACATTCTAATCGCTGTTGTTTGGGTGTCTTATGCCATTGTTTTCTTTGGTACGCTGATCAAAAGAAAGACCTCACATATCTATGTTGCTAACTGGTTCTTTGGTGGATTCATCATAACCGTTGCGGTATTGCACATCGGTAACAGTATGGCCGTACCTGTTTCAATGATGAAATCATATTCTATCTATTCCGGTGCTATCGATGCGATGATGCAATGGTGGTATGGTCACAACGCCGTTGGTTTCCTTCTAACCGCAGGTTTCTTAGGTATGATGTACTACTTCGTACCAAAACAAGCTGAGCGTCCAGTATATTCATATCGTTTATCTATTGTTCATTTTTGGGCATTAGTCTCACTCTATATTTGGGCTGGCCCTCATCACTTACACTACACTGCATTACCGGATTGGGCACAATCATTAGGTATGGTAATGTCTATCGTATTATTCCTTCCTTCTTGGGGTGGTATGATCAACGGTATTATGACGCTTTCAGGCGCATGGCATAAACTTCGTCATGACCCTATCCTACGTTTCTTAATCGTTTCGCTTTCATTTTACGGTATGTCTACATTTGAAGGTCCAATGATGGCGATTAAGTCAGTAAATGCATTATCGCACTACACTGACTGGACGATTGGTCACGTTCACTCTGGTGCTTTAGGTTGGGTTGCGATGGTATCAATTGGTGCGATGTACCACTTAATTCCTGTGCTATTTAACCAAGAACGTATGTACAGCATTCGTTTAATTAATGTTCATTTCTGGATGCACACTGCAGGTATCGTTTTATATATCGTAGCTATGTGGATTTCAGGTGTTATGCAAGGTTTGATGTGGAGAGCGGTTAACACCGATGGCACATTAACATACAGCTTTGTTGAAAGTTTAACAGCCTCTTACCCGTTCTACTTCATTCGTTTCTTAGGCGGTGTATTAGTGGTACTTGGTTTCTTATTAATGGCTTACAACATGTTCAAAACTATAGGCGCTAAAGATGGCAGCCTTAAGAAAGTTGAAGTGGCTTAATGAGTAACCTATGCAAAATAAACATGAAAAAGTAGAAAAACACGTAGGTTGGTTCTTTACCTTTACTATCCTTGCTATTAGCTTGGGAGGTTTAGCGGAAATTACGCCATTGTTATTCCAAAAAGAAACAACGCAACCTGTAACTAACTTACGTCCGTATACCGCATTAGAAATGGAAGGCCGCGATATTTATATTCGTGAAGGCTGTAACACTTGTCATAGCCAAATGATCCGTCCATTCCGTGCCGAAACTGAACGTTACGGTCACTATTCTGTTGCCGGTGAGCACGTATGGGAACATCCATTCTTATGGGGTTCTAAGCGCACGGGGCCTGATTTAGCTCGTGTTGGTGGTCGTTATAGTGATGACTGGCATCGCGCGCATTTAATTGATCCTCGCTCAGTTGTTCCTGAGTCAAATATGCCTTCGTTTAAATGGTTAGAAGTAAATATTTTAGATGGTGAGCTTACTGAGAAGAAGCTTAGGACATTTAACATGCTAACCAGTAGTCGCAGTCATAAAGACGCTGATGGTAAGGCAATTCCTCTTTACTCTGCAGAAGATTTAGCCAACGCGAAATCAGATGTGAATGGTAAAACGGAAATGCAGGCACTTATTGCCTACTTGCAATCTCTTGGTCATGCGTTGAAGTAACGATGATGGACTATGGAACGCTTAGAGGGTTAATTGCCCTACTCATATTGGCACTTTTTATCATTATTGTGGCTTGGTCATATAGCAAGAAGCGTAAATCATCATTTGATGAAGCCGCCAACTCTATTTTTGACGAAAGCGACAATAAAAAAATAAACAAACAGGAGACTAATAATAATGTCTAGCTTCTGGAGTATTTGGATATCTGTAATAACACTAGGTAGCTTAGTGGGATGTTTTATCTTATTGCGCTGGTGTTTGAAAAACTTTGCCGGAGTACCTGAAGGTGAACCTATGGATCACACCTTTGATGGCATTCAGGAATTAAACAACCAGTTACCAAGATGGTGGAGTACGTTTTTCTTACTTACTGTTGTTTGGGGATTTGGTTATTTAGCACTTTACCCCGGTTTAGGTAACTTTGCTGGTCTTTTAGGTTGGAAAAGCTCTAACCAAGACGTAATGACTTTAGAAGATTCTAAAGCACAAACCTTAGCCAATTTAAAAGACGGCTCAGGCGTATTAGTTCAATACGATCGCGAAGTAGCGAGTGCTGATGAAAAGTATGGTCCTATTTTTGCGAGATATGCAGCCATTGATATAAAAGATATTGCAGCTGCCGCAACAGAAACGGTTAACTTCAAGGTATCTAATGATACTGAGCTAACTGCTGAGCAAAAAGACTTATTAGAAAAAAAGGAAGCATTAAAAGTCGGTCAACGCTTATATTTGCAAAACTGCTCTCAATGCCATGGCTCTGATGCTCGTGGTACCACAGGCTTTCCTAATTTAGCAGATAATGATTGGTTGTATGGTGGTACTCCTGCTGATATCAAGCACTCGCTAGTATACGGTCGTCAAGCTCAAGGTATGATGCCTTGGAAAGCGGCTTTAGGCGGCGAACAAGGCGTGAAAGATGTAGCTGCGTATGTTTTAAGCTTAAGTGGTCGTACTGCTGAAGGTGATCTTGAATCAGGCAAAGCAAAATATGCTATGTGTATTGCTTGTCACGGCGATCAAGGCCAAGGTAGTAATGCTATGGGTATCGCATTAGGTGCACCAGCATTAAATGACAACATCTGGTTATATGGCGGCTCTGAAAAAGCAGTTCAGGCATCGATCCGTAATGGCCGTGCCGGCGTCATGCCTGCTTGGTTGGATATATTAGGTGAAGAAAAAATTCACGTAATCAGTGCCTACGTTTACAGCTTATCTCAAAAATAACCATGATTATTTTTGTTTCAACCTTAAAAAGCCTTGTTAATTAACAAGGCTTTTTTCTTACCTTTTTATTATGATTTCTTGATCAAAATCGTGGTCGAAAACAGTGAAAACAAGTACAATGTCCACACATATTTCTAATGTATAAATATCGATGAAAACATCTTGGTATAAAGAGCCATGGGCATGGCTTGTATTTTTTCTCCCTTTTAGTGCCGTTGTAGCTGGTATTGCAACATTCATTATTGCTAATCATGATCCAGATGACTTAGTCGCCGGTGATTATTATAAGAAAGGTAAAGCGATCAACATGGAGCTTTCGAAGATCAAAAAAGCTCAAAAACTTGGTATGCGTTTTTCATTAAAACTTGATAATAAAGAGCTCGTTGTTAAACCAACAGGTATCGAAAAAATTTTTCCATTGATCAACATTAACTTTTTTCATTCGACACAAGAAGAACGTGACTTTTACTTAGCGCTCACGCCTGATGGAAATGGGTACTTTAGGCACTCATTTGATGAAGAAATCAGCGGTAAATGGAAAGTGACAATATCTCCTTTCGAAAATCACTGGAAAATAGAAACAACCATAGCCCTTCCACAAGCTAATTACATAGATATTGTTCCAGACGTTTCAGAAGCAAATTAATGCAAAGTAGTTGTTTCCATTGTGGTGAAATTATTCCTAAGGGAATAGTTTTGCCCGTCACTATCGATAATAAAGAGCGTGAGATGTGCTGTGTTGGCTGTCAGGCGGTAGCGCAAACGATAGTGGATAATAACCTGACTGAATATTATAAATTTAGAACAGAACCCGCGATAAAAGGCGAACCTCTTGTCCCTGAGCAGCTGAAAAAGCATCAATTACTCGACGACGAACAACTGCAAAACGAATTCACTCACATTGATCACAACAATAAAGAAACCATTTTAACCGTCGACGGTATCAGTTGTGCGGCTTGTGCTTGGCTGATTGAAATGAAGGTGGCTAAACTCACCGGTGTTAATAGTATTTCTGTCAACGCGACCACTCAAAGAGCGACATTAAGCTGGCAAGATAAAGCCATTAAACTCAGTGAAATTTTGGCCCATATTGATCAAATTGGTTACCACGCGCTTCCCTTTAAAGCGAGCACCGCTGAAGAGTTAAATCAAGCACAGTCTAAAGCATTTATTCGACGTTTAGGGATTTCAGGCATCTTAATGATGCAAGTGATGATGATAGCTGTTGGCTTATACTTTGGCGCATTTTCTGATATGTCTGAGACTATTGTTGTGTATTTACGATATACCAGCCTGCTATTAAGCACACCCATTATCATATACGGCGCTTGGCCCTTTTATATTGGCGCGATTAACTCACTGCGCTCAAAACGTCTTTCTATGGACGTACCTGTTTCTATTGCTATCATTCTCGCGTTTTCAGCGAGTGTTTGGGCCACAGTTTCCCAGCAAGGTGAAGTATATTTTGAATCAGTTTCGATGTTTACCTTCTTATTACTCATTGGCAAGTTCTTAGAATTTAGGGCGCGCTCAAGAGCAGCACTAGTCTCTGCCAACTTGTTAAAGCTCATGCCGATGACAGCAACCCGAATCATTGACGGTGTTGAAAAATTTATCGCTGCAAAAAACTTACAAATTTCCGATATTGTTATCATTAAACCCGGCGAAGCTGTTCCTGCTGACGGCGTCATCATCTCTGGCGATAGTCAAGTAAACGAAGCGATGTTATCAGGCGAGCAAAAGCCGGTATCAAAAACCAAAGCGGATAAAGTTTTCGCCGGTACGATTAACGGTGACGGTAATTTAAAAGTAGAAGTTAAAAACCCTGGCTCTCATTCATTCTTAAGCCAACTGATTCGGCTATCCGAGTCTTCACAAGCTCACAAACCTAAAATCGCGCAAATTTCTGACAAAATAGCGCAGTACTTCGTTGCTGTTATATTATTAACTGCGATAGGTACAGCACTTTATTGGCATCAACATATGCCGAGCGAAGCATTCTGGATCACCCTCTCAGTGCTCGTTGCAACCTGCCCTTGCGCTCTGTCACTGGCAACTCCAACGGCATTAACGTGTGCAACCACGCGTTTAAATAAAGACGGGATCATGATCAAATCAGGTCATGTTTTGGAAACAATTCCTAAAACGACCTATTTTGGTTTTGATAAAACTGGCACCTTAACTAAAGGTGAATTCAGCATAAGTAACACAAAAATTCTTGATACAAACTTTGATAAAGAGCAATTGTTAAGTTATGCGGCGGCATTAGAAAGTCATTCAGAACACCCTATCGCCAAAGCATTTATGTTGTACCGAGACTTCAACATCAATGCCACCGACATAGTAGTAAAACCAGGCTTAGGTGTTACTGGTATGATTAATGATAAAGAAATAGCAGTAGGTAAAGCCAGTTGGTTACTGCCTGATGACGCAGTCGATTATCTTGATAGCCAAGTAGTACTAACCATCAATAGCCAAGTAACCGCCATTTTTTACCTTACGGATTCTTTAAGAGATGACGCTATAGAGACAATTGAGTCGCTAAAGTCACTCAACATCAAAACCATGATGCTGTCAGGAGATAGTCAAACCGGATGTGCTATTGTATTTGAACAACTGCCATTAGATCGTTTTGAAAGCAGTTTGTCTGCACAACAAAAAATGGATATCATTAAGCATCAACAAAACACTGATACTGTTGCAGTGGTTGGCGATGGCGTTAATGACACGCCGGTTTTTGGTGCCGCACATGTCGCTATCGCAATGGGAAGTGGTACTGACATTGCAAAATCAGGTGCTGATGTAATTTTGCTTAACAACAAATTATCAGCCATTATCACCTTAGCGGAGATTGCAAAAAGAACAAAACGAATCATTTGGCAAAATTACTTATGGGCGTTTGGTTATAATGCGATGATATTACCGTTAGCAGTTTCTGGCTTGGTAACGCCATATATGGCCGTTATTGGTATGTCCGCCAGTTCAATTTTAGTTATTACCAACTCACTAAGACTATTAAAAAAATGAGCATCATTTACGTATTAATACCCATTGCCATTATACTTACCATCATAGGTATTTACCTGTTTTTTTGGGCAGTGAAAACTGAACAGTTTAGTGATTTAGAAAAAGAAGGGCTAAGTATTTTGTTCGATGATGAGCAAGCTGTATCAAGCGAGCCAAAAAGTAATGAAACCACTCCCCAACTGAACGATAAGATAAGCGTTACTAAACAAAATTCCGAAAAAACTAAGACAAGTGAATAAACGCTAAATGAGCATTGATTACTTTTCTGCTTTTGTCATTGGCCTGTTAGGTAGCGGTCACTGCTTGAGTATGTGTGGCGGCGTCACGAGTATGTTAGTTTCAGCGATGCCAAATGCTAAAACTAAACCAAAACTCTCTTTCATACTTTCTTATAATATTGGCAGAATACTGTCCTATGCTTTGCTCGGTGCCATTGCAGGGTTAAGCGGTTCATTAGCTATTCATTCATTAGGCTTTCCTTTAAGCATATTAAGAATAATTGCTTCTCTTTTTCTTATTCTCCTAGGGCTATATCTGGCTCAATGGCTAATGATATTGGTACATTTTGAAAAAATAGGTAAGAGCCTTTGGCAATACGTCTCTCCATTGAGTAAAAAGGTCATTCCTGTTAACAGCGCAGCTAAAGCATTGGCTTTAGGTGGAATATGGGGTTGGTTACCTTGCGGCTTAGTATATTCGACCCTAACCTGGTCTGTTGCTAGTGGCGGAGCTTTTGAAGGCGCATTTATCATGTTCGCTTTTGGTTTAGGGACAATACCTGCGCTATTTACACTCTCTTATGGTTATTTCTCACTCAATCACCTTATTAAAAACCTTGTTTTTCGTCAAGTAATGGGCATTTTACTGATTAGTTATGGTTTTTATGGCTTGTATCTTGCCTCAGCTACTTTGTTTTAATATGATGTCAGCAAATCAAACGCTATGTTCAGGACTTTTAATTAATGCCAGTTAATGCTTGTAAAGCGAATAATCATATACATTGTCAAAATTGTAGTATCAGTGAATTATGCTTGCCATTCTCATTAAATGAGCAAGAGTTGGATACTTTAGATAATATTATTGATCGCAAAAAACCAATCAGAAAAAATGAAAAAATATTTTCTGCTGGAGAACAATTACATTCGTTATTTGCCATTCGTTCTGGAACATTTAAAACCTATACCATTGATGCTAATGGTGAGGAACAAATTACTGGTTTCCATTTAGCTGGTGAGCTCATGGGTTTCGATGCAATTTCAAATGCTGAACATCAAAGTTTTGCTCAAGCATTAGAAACATCGATGGTCTGTGAAATCCCCTACGACACTATGGATCAGCTTTCTGACAGTATGCCCGCATTGAAAAAACAAGTGCTGCGTTTAATGAGCAACGAAATACGCAATGATCAAAATATGCTGTCATTGTTAAACCGAAAAAATGCTGAGCAACGTCTTGCCACATTTATAGCTTCACTCAGTAGTCGCTATAAAGCACTGGGTTTATCATCAAAAGAATTTAGGCTGACCATGACTCGTGGCGATATCGGGAACTATATTGGCCTTACAGTCGAAACGATTAGCCGATTGTTAAACCGTTTTCACAAAAGTGGTTTGATTGAAGTTAATGGCAAACTTATCACCATCTTAGATTCAGAAAAGCTCAATACAACTGCATTACTTTAAGTTAATGTCGCTATAGTCTGTTCATCCTCTTTTTTCCGTACTATGCTATTTAGCAAGTAACGCAATAATGCGTCTAATGCCAAGTTAATTAAATAATTGTTTAATTAACTTGTTATAAATCTTGATTTAAAACAAATAATTAACTTTTAACCTAATGCATTATAGTATTTAAGTTCTAATGTAATTACCTGAGGCAATCATGGAAAAATATCAAAATATATTAGTTGTAATCGACCCTTCAACTGAAAAACAAAAAGCACTAGAACGTGCCTTAGTTTTGGCTAAATATACCAATGCTAAAGTTACCGCTTTCTTAAGTATTTTTGATTTTTCCTATGAAATGACGACCATGTTATCAAGTGATGAACGAGAATCTATGCGTCAAACCGTCATTAATGATAGGACACAATGGATACAGGAAGCCATTAATCATGTACCACATGAAGGTATTGATATTGCCATCAAAGTGGTCTGGCATAATCGTCCATTTGAAGCGGTTATTGAACGTGTGATCGACGAAGGCTTTGATGTCGTAATTAAAGGCACGCATCAACACGATAAACTAAAATCAGTCATATTCACGCCCACTGATTGGCATTTGCTTCGTAAATGCCCTTGCCCAGTATTATTAGTCAAAGAGCATAGTTGGCCTGAAAACGGTAATATTATTGCTGCGGTAAATGTCGGCAGCGATGAAAAAGAACATCAATCACTGAATGACAGAATAACTGAAGAGTCGTTACATTTAGGTAAACTGATCAACTCGAATGTTCATTTAGTGAATTCATTCCCTGGTACTCCGGTAAATATTGCTATAGAAATCCCAGAATTTGATGCAAGCCAGTATAATGACACTATGCTGCAACACCATCAAGATTCAATGAAAGCCCATGCAGAAAAATTTAGCATTCCGCTAGAGAACACGTACGTAAAAGAAGGGTTGCCTGAAGATATTATCGAGAATGTGGCCAAAGAGTTAGATGCAGAATTGGTGATCTTGGGCACGATTGGTCGTACTGGGCTTTCGGCAGCATTAATTGGCAATACTGCAGAACATGTCATTGATCGACTCAATTGTGACGTGCTTGCTATTAAGCCTGAAGGTTATAAGTCACCTCTGCAATAAGGCAAGAACTAAAAAAGATTAGAACTTGTGCTGCTAATGGCTTCCGATATAATACGCGCCTAAATTATGTGGAAGTCATTATGAATACCTTATTACCCGAGCAAAAAATACAACTCGCTAAACTTGAAAAACGACTGCGTAGTCATGTAGGAAAGGCTATTGCCGAATACAACATGATTGAAGCAGGCGATCGTATCATGGTGTGTTTATCGGGTGGTAAAGACAGTTACGCTTTGCTCTCTATTCTGATGTTATTGAAAGAATCTGCACCTATTGATTTTGATATTGTTGCCGTCAATCTTGATCAAAAACAACCAGGTTTTCCTGAGCATATTTTACCTAGCTATTTAGAGTCGATCGGAATTGAATTCCACATTGTCGAAGAGGATACCTACTCTATCGTCAAAGAAAAAATACCTGAAGGAAAAACGACCTGCAGCCTATGCTCTCGGCTACGTAGAGCTGTTCTTTATAAAGCAGCCAATGCGCTTGGGGCGACAAAAGTAGCTTTAGGTCATCACCGGGATGACATGATCGAAACCTTAATGCTGAATATGTTTTACGGCGGAAAAATGAAATCAATGCCACCTAAGCTTGTGTCAGATAATGGCGAACATGTAGTGATAAGGCCATTGGCTTTTTGTAAAGAAGAAGAGCTAATTACATATGCACAACTTAAGCAGTTTCCCATTATTCCTTGTAATTTATGTGGCTCTCAGCCAAATTTACAGCGACAAAACATCAAACGTATGCTGCAAGATTGGCATGTGCAATTTCCTGGTCGAATAGAGTCAATGTTCACCGCCATTCGCAACGTCGTGCCTTCACATCTATGTGATAGTGAACTTTTTCCATTCACGGAAATTTCGTCAGATTCCGGCGTAATTAATGGCGGCGATATCGGTTTTGATCGCGAGGAAATCCCGACTATGGCTAGTGATAGAAAAGGCGATTTAACGTTAAATAGCATCAATGTTGTCGAAGTTAAATAATTTACTTTTAAAGAGGCTATCTTTAACACTCACCTTAGATAAAAGGCTATCTCCATGTTTGAACGTTTATTTCAACTAAAGAGCCACAACACCACGATAAAGCAAGAAGTCATTGCTGGTCTAACGACATTTTTGACCATGGCCTATATCATATTTATCAACCCCGCCATGCTAGCAGATGCTGGCATGGATCATGGTGCAGTGTTCGTCGCAACTTGTCTAGCAGCAGCGATTGGTTGTTTGGTGATGGGTTTGTTAGCTAACTACCCTATTGCCTTGGCACCAGGCATGGGACTCAATGCTTTCTTCACTTATACCGTTGTCCTTGAAATGGGTTACACCTGGCAGGTCGCTCTGGGAGGAGTCTTCATTTCGGGGATTATGTTCATCGTCCTCAGCCTGTTCAAAGTTCGAGAATGGATCATCAACTCAATTCCACCAGCATTGCGTTATGGCATCGCCGCAGGCATAGGGTTATTTTTAGCTTTTATTGGCTTAAAAAATGCTGGGATAGTGGTAGATAACCCAGCAACTTTAGTCAACCTAGGTGATATTACAGCGCTTGGGCCAATATTGTCAGCGCTAGGGCTATTTCTCATCGTTGCGTTAACTACGCATAAAGTAAACGGCGCTGTAATGATATCGATTTTGACAGTAACCTTAATTGGTTTGTTAATTGGTGATATTGAATACGCGGGTTTGGTTTCTATGCCACCCGATATTGCTCCCACTTTTATGCAGTTAGACATTATTGGCGCCACAGAAGTGGGTATGATCAGTGTAATATTTGCTTTTCTATTTGTTGATCTTTTTGACACCACAGGAACATTAATCGCTGTCGCACAACGAGGCAATCTACTGGCAAAAGATCACAGCTTTCCACGCTTAGGAAGAGCCTTAATGGCGGACTCTACCGCAACGGTTGCAGGTTCTATGTTAGGAACGTCAACAACCACCAGTTATGTTGAAAGTACAGCAGGAGTCGCTGCAGGCGGACGCACAGGGCTAACCGCTGTCGTGGTCGGCATACTTTGTATACTTGCGCTATTTTTTGCTCCATTAGCCGGTATGGTGCCTGCCTATGCGACTGCCGGACCATTATTTTTCGTTGCAGTACTCATGTTATCAAGCTTAAAAAATATTAAGTGGGATGACCTACTTGACGCTGTGCCCGCTGCGCTTATTTGTGTCACTATGCCATTAACTTTTTCAATCGCTCATGGCATTGCATTCGGCTTTATCAGCTACGCTGCGGTTCGAATATTTAGTGGTAGGCTTAATCAGCTAAGTATTAGTGTTGCTATTATCGCCTTACTATTTGTGATTAAATTTATCTACTTTAGCTAAGAGTTATTGATACAAAAAAATCGCATGCAGCGTGACTTAAACGGGGAATATCGCGCTAGTACCTGAAAGGTAAGCTTTAATGAATATATTGACTGGTCATCTGGAGAAGATGAACATGCTATAGATTTTTCATATCAAGCCACAATTAAGTGTAGATATTAGCAGTTCTGACGACACCTCTAATACCAATCCATACAACTATCTGTTCTATATTGCTGGTGAGAGTCTGCTCATAGGTGTTCTTGCAATAGAGCATATAATAACTAACCTGAACCTGCCCTAATTTATATACTTTAGTGAGAAGACCATATCACAGGGGTTATTAATCACTGACCTGTGCGGGTTTCTGCTTTGTTAAATATTGCTTGTTGTGCCTTAGCATTTCAGTAAGCTCAAGTACATAATCAGAGCCTCGCTCAGAGTAAGGCAATAAACCGGTTGCTAACACTTCTGGGTTGAGTGGCAGTTCTTGTTCACGTAATTGTTTTCTTATCGTTCTAAAAACGCTATAAGCGTTATGAGTATTGATATTAAAGAGATAACGCTTTACTGCTTCGTCAACACTCGAAAATGCTCTAACTTCATGCTTCGCGCCGGTATTTCTTGAGCGCGGCACCATTCCACACCCTTTTTCATAACACCAAATACCAAAAAAGTTTAAACCGATACGAGCAAATCTAGAAGTTCCCCATGCTGATTCATTAGCCGCTTGCACTAGCACTAATGGTGTTGGTATCACGTCAATACGTTTAGATAAAGCGGTTGCTTTTTGCAAAGGTGTTAACTTACCTTTTACTTTATATCTTTTAGCCAGTGAATTTAGCTGCTCTTGCTCTTCTTGGCTTAAGGGCTCCCCTAACGAAAGGAGAGTAATGATTTCTTCGACGTCATTTCGTAACGCTAGCAATCGCTCGTTTTCTTTAACAACAGCGGGCCTAATAAAATCAAAGAACTTTTTCTTCTTTTCTTTAACGTCGCGAATTTTAGAAAATTTAGGAAGCTCTACTTCGTGCAACGGTGTTTCGATTATCTTAGGCGGCACCTGCTTGTCTTGAGACACAAACATTGGTTTCAAATAAGCAAACGGTGCAATTAATAT
>PJEL010003051.1_pt1 | contig 14672 bp, 11 predicted proteins | sample 1853271 | NCBI WGS metagenome assembly PJEL01 (sample SAMN08108733, study PRJNA415343) | Invertebrate metagenome, whole genome shotgun sequencing project. | host: Globobulimina | place: Sweden: Gullmar Fjord | collected 2015-08 | reverse complement strand
ATGGCCCCTGCAGTCACGAAGAAGAGAGGCAGGCCAAACAATCGCCGGGTCAGTTCCAGTATCACGAATATTCCGATCCAACCTGTCATTAGGTCAAAACGGGATAATTCAAACAAACCAGTTTGTAGATCTTCATAAAGGACCAGGAAATTACCTATAGCAATTGCGGTACCGCCAATAAGCAATATGTCTGCCAATTTTTTGAAATTGGGTCTTTTGGAATGTTCTGTTGTTTTGAAGAATGAGGCGAACAGAATTGACAATAGCCCCAAACCGATGGTGCCACTGCGCAGTAATGCTTCATCGAACACACCAAATCCTGCGGTATAGATAGCAATTACTGCAAGAGTGATGGCTGCCAGAGATTCAGGAAACTGAGACAAACGGAACACGGACATCAAAATTCCCACTCATAATTAGTGTTCACAAAAACACTTAAGTTACATTATATGTAACAATAAATACAATAATGAAACACTACTGCTCCTTTCATGAGAAAGTCAAGGGCTAGCAAAGTGAACACAACAAACCTGTGGTCCACAAAACCAAAAATTATATTTATTGGATTTTTTTGAGAGCAAAGCTTAGTGGCGCGACCGCCGGTTTGCTTCGAGTGTTTTACGCAATTTACTCAATATTTTATCTCTCTGATCATCCGGTGCAGTTTCCAGCATAGACCGTATATCGAGTGTTAATTGGGCAAGGTCATTATGCCAATCGAGCTTGCTCATGGTCTCTGGCTCCAACCGGCGGGTAAGACCATGGGTCTTCTTCGTTGTCCTCGTTCTGCTTAATTCAAAGGCATCATCAAGAGCCGGTATCACAATTTGATCCGCATCATATCCCTCTGAAATCAAGCTTTCCTGCAGAGCGACAAGCGACTCGGCTGATCCATGGGTAAGGAAAATCTTTTGCGAAACGGGACCACGTGCCTTCACCCAGTCAATCAAGCCATTGCGGTCAGCATGTCCCGAATAAGTATCAATTTTACGAAGACGAGCGCGAACCTGAATCGCTTCCCCTTGAATATTGACTCTCTTTCGGCCCTCTTCAAGCAATCGCCCCAGCGTTCCTTCTGCTTGATAGCCAACTTGTAATATCGTGGATTGAGGCCGCCATAAATGGTTCTTGAGGTGATGACGAATACGTCCTGCATCGCACATACCACTGGCCGCAAGAATAATGACGCCACCTGTAAATCTGGCAATAGCCTTGCTGTCATCAACGGACTCGGTGAAATGAAATTTCGGGTGCGCAAAAGGGGACATACCGTCCGAAATATCTTCAAGCTGTTCTTCATATTTTGCAAAGACCGACGTGATTTTGATGGCAAGCGGAGAATCCAGGAAGACCGCTGCACAGGGAATTTTATCTTCTTGCAGTAAATAAGCGATATCAAGGAGGAGCTCTTGTGTTCGCTCTACGGCAAAAGAGGGAATAACCAAGGCACCACCAGCATCCATCGCATCGTTTATTTCCGACGCTAGAATTTGCCGCCGCTTATCCAGATCTGCATCTTCGCGAAAACGTCCCCCATAAGTGGACTCGCAGAAAACATAATCAAACCCATCTGGTGCGTCCGGCTCTGCATGAAAGAGCTTGTGATCCGGCCCAATATCACCAGAGAAAAGAAGCCTCTGCTTTTCCTTCTTTTCTGTGAGTTCAATTTCAATAGAGGCTGAGCCTAATATGTGACCCGCATTCCAAAATCGAACTCGGACGCCTGGGGCTGGCTCCAACCATTCTTCATAATCAACAGAGCGGATTTGACTCAAGGATATCTTCGCGTCCTTGCTGGTATAGATCGGCTGAACGACCGGTTTTCCTCGTTGCTGATTGCGTCGGTTCAAACGGGCGACTTCAACTTCCTGAATATATCCACTGTCAGGCAACATATAACGAAGTAAATCCCGAGTAGCTGTTGTCGCATAGACGGGTCCACTGAACCCTTTTTTAACAAGCTTGGGTATGAGAGCACTATGATCGGTATGCGCATGGGTTAGAATGACGAAATCGATATCTTTTGGATCGAATGGAAAATCATTATAATTCAACTGCTTGACAGTTTTTGTTCCTTGGAAAAGCCCACAGTCAACAAGAAACCACGATGTGTCTGTTTGTATCCAATAACAAGAACCGGTGACCGTCCCTGCCGCGCCGCAAAATTTGACCTTAACTGTCATTTTTAACTTCCTCCTTCAACGCATTTGCAAGGAGCGGTGCAAGACTGATTGCATTCGTTGGATGGCTGACACTATCCGATGATCGAATTCTGGAGATACCGGCTTTAATCATTCCTGCGACATCCTCATCACTGCAAAGAGCATGTACGGTGACAACCTGTACATCTTTTGCCCCGGATCGGTATAACGCCTCTGCGCACCGGGCGATGGTCATACCGCTGGAGATCATGTCATCCACAATTATCGCGTTCACACCGCCAATATTGACCTCTTTTGGAAGTAAAATTGAAACTTTCCGGTCCCCCAATCGGGTTTTGTCTCCAACAATGTAGGGCAGAGCAAGCTGGTTGGCGATTTCACCAACCCATTGTTCAGATTCTTTATCTGGCCCGACAAAAACCGTCTCCTGAGTATAAACTTCAAGTGACAAGGCATCAGCAATAATACTCGTTGCGCTCAGACTTTCAGCCTTGCAGTTTTCAAATATAATTTGGAGATCTTTGATCCGGTGTAAATGCGGATCAACGGTTATTACCCTGTCAAAATGGGTGGATAAAAAGGTCCCGATCACACGTTGACTGACAGCTTCCCCTTCGTTGAAAGCAACGTCTTGACGCATATAACAAAGGTAGGGAGCAACAAGGACTATCCGTGATGCTCCTGAAGCCTTGAAAGCACTCACTGCGAACGCTAACGAAATCAGTTTTTCATTGGGATTATCCAGACTACAAAAAAGGATAACCGTTCCTTGAACTGGTTCTACTTGTATTCGGTTTTCGCCATCAGGAAAGGAATGAATAGTCACCGGATATGTTGGAATATCCAGAAGATAAGCCGTTGCTTCTGCACTCACTTTATTTCCGGGAAAGAAATGAAGAGAAATCACTAAATTATTCTCCTTCTATACGGTACCCATTATCCTCTTCTGCAAAGTCAGTTGTAAACGTATAATTAGACTGAAAGCAGCTATAAATCCGGTAAATCATCTCTCCCGTTTTAACACGATCACCAATTTTCTTAAATAAATCAATACCGGCCCCTTTATCCAGAGGTGCACCGGCAAGCCGTGCAATTCTGGCCAGCCTGAAACAGTCAATCGCCCGTACTATTCCACCTTCTTTAGCCAGCACATCAAAGGACAGCTCTCCCAAAGTATAAGGTGTTGTTGCGCGACCTTGCGCATTAATAATACGCTCCATGGCACCAAGCGCGTCACCTGACGAAAGCAATTGCTCAGCCCTTTCATATCCGGATCCCCCGCGAAGCACAGGATCAGATTCCAATAACGCACCCGCTAGTTGCAGAGATTTTTCACGCAAATCTGAAGGAGCATCCTCCTCCCCTTTTAAAACTGCCATGACATCCCGGGCTTCCAATACCGGGCCAATGCCTCTACCAATTGGTTCATACGCGTCTGTAACAATTACATCCACCTGCAATCCAATTTGATCCCCAACATATTCGAACAATTTTCTAAGCCGCATGGCTTCTTGGGCACTTCTTACTTTGGCTGATGGTCCAACCGGAATATCAATAAGAAGATGGCTCGAACCGGCTGAGAGTTTCTTAGACATGATGGAGGCAACCATCTGCTCCCGCGTATCGATGGAGAGAGGCCGTTCAACGGATATTAGAATGTCATCTGCAGGGGATAAATTGACATGTCCACCCCAAACAATACAGCCGTTACATTCTTCAACAACACGCTGCATTTCATGCATGGACAGATCCACGTTGGCTAATACTTCCATCGTGTCCGCGGTTCCAGATGGAGACGTTATCGCCCTTGATGATGTTTTAGGGATCGGCAGGCCGTGAGCGGCGATTATAGGGACAACGATCATAGAGGTTCGGTTTCCGGGAATACCGCCAATGCAGTGTTTATCAACAACAATTGGTGCTTTCCAGTGAAGCTGATTTCCAACCTGCGCCATGGCCTCGGTCAACGCCAACATTTCACCGGTTGTCATGAATCCTGCTGATGACACAAGAAAAGCTGCAATTTCCATTTCTGAATATCGGTGACTGGCTATATCGCTGACGATTTCCTTTATCTGCCGTGCGTCAAGAGTATTCCCATGAATTTTGCGCCTTAGATGATCGCGACTTCTGGGCGGTTTTGCGGGTTCGAGCCGAACACCAGTCCCCTCTTTCAAGCCCATCCGGCGAAATGCCTGCTCAGACAGGCCCAATTCACCTGAAGCAACGATCGTTTCGTCATCTACGATAAGCAGGGAGGCTAGAATTCTGCTTTTGCCATCAATCACTTCTATTTTTTTGAATGCCTGGAATTCTTCGGGCCTGCAATGGCTGCAATTACGAGCTAAAAAAGCGACGTTATCCTGATAGGTATCAATGCCGACACGTTTCAATTTCAACATAACTTGACGCCTCTTGTTGCTCTCAGCGATTATAGAATAATCAATGAGTACAACCTTGATCCGCATCAACGAGAAACAATAATATTAGGTTTGTCGAAATAGAGAAAATTAAATTACCGACGTGATACATCAATTACGCCTCTATTGACCCAGCGCACCTAAAAACGTGAAAAAATAGATGATCCCCCAACCCCAATAGTGGATCTTGGCACTTAACGGGAGGTGTTTTGAGCGTTTCTTATACGTAAAAATCAAAGCCGCAGAAGCTGCGACGATACCCATAATCATTGCCCCCAAAAGAGTCTCATAATCAGCAAATTCTCCAACTGACGTGATAAAGAAACCCATTAGAAAAAAACCGCCTATCGCTACTGCGAAGCACAGTAAGTTTTCCTTAGTCGCATCTTTATCCGCAACGGCTGTATTGTCACTCTGAACCGCCGCGTTTGTTGGAGGAACATATGGGGCTTGTACCGGTTCTGGTTTGAACAAGGGTTCCGATTCCACTTTTGGCGCCACCTTCGGCGTCGGCTCAGCCTTTGGTTCTTCTTTAGCATTCAGCCAGGCTTCGATAAACCCACCGGATCTCATATCTTCTTCAGCAAATTGTGAGAGAAGATCATATCCAGCTTTTTCATGGGTTTGAACGTCCGAAGGACTTTTTTCAGAAAGGGAGAGCGCCGCCGTTAATATTGAATTAGGGATCGTGCGTTCGACGCCCATGGCAAGGAGTTTTTCATGTACCTTGTCCCGCCTTTCCTTCCAATGGCTTTTGCCACTTCGGGCAACGATTAATTCACCTTCCACATTCAAATCCCATTTCATGGGCTTTTGATGGCTGTCTTTTTGAACCTCACGATAAGTATATTTATAAAGCTCGTTTAGCGTGATGACGCCATTATGATCCGTATCCGCGTCCCCCGACAAAATTCCGTTGATGAGATGTTTGGTGAAGACGCTTTGATCATCTCCTTCATTTTCCTTGGCTGTTTGCAATCCCGTTGAGGCTGTCAGGACATAAGTCCCCTTCCCGCCTGACATCAAGTTCAGCTGGTCATCAACAGTTCCTTTGGTGAAGGACTTTTCAATAGCGCCGCTGTAGCAACAATCCAGAATTATGGCCAACTGCTGCGCAGCCGACACATCAAAGTAATCCTTGATTTGGGAAACGGGAACCGAGGTCGCCTCCAACACTTCTACATTTGTATTTGACGTTGCCAAATATAATCGCCCTGCACCATCGAGTTTTCCATGCCCTGAATAGAAGAAAACAACCATATCTTCACGGTCAGCATTCTTGATAACCCGGTTTACTTTTTCCAGTATTTTGTAATGAGGTTCATTTTTCATGAGATGGACTTCATCGAAAGCCCCATGATTGTCAGCTTTCAGAATATCCCCAAAACTTTCGATATCCTGAACTGGACATCTCAGTGGGGTCAATGTTGCGTCCTCGGGAAAGTCGCTCGAAGCAACTAATATGGCGTGCCGTTTTCCTGTCATTTGTCCAAGACCAATTCTAGAGCCCCTAATGCATGAATTTTCTAGCCAATTTGAGCGTTTCTTCGATTTGGCCAGTGGATATGTTTTCTGCGGTGACTTCAAACTCTTGGCCTTGATCATTTTTGAGCTTGAGAACCAGACTTCTATCTCTCTCAAAATAGGCTTTCGCAACTTCGAACAAAGCAACGGCGGCACCGCTTGTCAAAAAGGTCAGCGCCAATGTCCCCATCGTGACCATATCCCCTTTAGCCCCGGCCTCATTCTCTCCAACAGGAATTGCCGCTTCGACATCCCCCTGGTCATTGAGCTGGGCACACAAGTCGCGAGTGAGATCCTGCAGGCGACGATCCGCCAATTTTTGAGATGAAATAGCCATATCCAGTTGCATGGATTTAATTCCCTTACTTCACAAGGACAGAAACAGTTTTCAACTATTTACTACAAGCAATACTCAGGAAAGACAGACAAACATTAGAGTATTATAAATTAAAACAAACCCATAGTCACGCCTTACTGTCTAAACTTAACTCCATATCGTTGGGTCAATCACGTGAAAATAGAGAGCCATAATACAATATTTTAGAAATTCATAATGTGCGAAAAACCACTCAAACATTACAGTGCCTGACCGTATTATTTTGTGGTTTCTACAAGCTTTTCGCTTTGAAAAGCGATTGCGCCATGACATATCGATGGCGTATGCTCTCAATCAATTCAAGCAAACGAAATGCAGATTATAATAAGCCTATCTAACAGGGCTAGAATTTACAATTGATACGGGGGCAATCAGCCGATGAACAACTATTTCAAGACACACCCAAATAAAGACGGTTATTTTGGTAATTATGGCGGCGCGTTTATTCCCCCTGAGCTGGAACCACATTTTAAAGAAATTGAAATTGCCTATGAACGCCTGTCAAAATCCGTCGAATATCTGAATGACCTCCGCTATATCCGTAAACATTTTCAAGGTCGTCCGACCCCCATCAGTTATCTCAAAAACATTTCCGAAGATATTGGTGGCGCGCAGATCTATGCCAAGCGGGAGGATCTCAATCATACGGGCGCCCATAAGCTCAACCACTGCATGGCCGAAGCGCTTCTTGCAAAACATATGGGCAAAACCAAACTGATCGCCGAAACTGGCGCAGGTCAACATGGAGTTGCCTTGGCAACCGCGGCTGCCTATTTCGGTATGGAATGCGAAATTCATATGGGCGAAGTGGACATTGAAAAAGAGCATCCCAATGTTATCCGCATGAAATTATTGGGTGCTACTGTCATTCCTGTAACGTTCGGTGCAAAGACTCTAAAAGAAGCCGTAGACAGTGCGTTTGGCGCATATATTGGGCAGGCTGAACATGCGATTTATGCCATAGGCTCTGTTGTTGGACCGCATCCTTTCCCAATGATGGTGCGTAATTTCCAAAGAGTGGTTGGCCTGGAGGCCCGGGATCAGTTTTTGGAAATGACGGATGAACATCCGGATCATGTGGTCGCGTGTGTCGGTGGTGGTTCGAATGCGATGGGTCTGTTTAGTGGCTTTATCGAAGATGAAAATGTCACTCTTCATGGCGTAGAGCCCATGGGGACATCTGAAAATCTTGGCGATCATGCCGCAACCCTCACCTTTGGTAAAGATGGGGAAATTCACGGATTTAAAACCATCACCCTGACAGATGCCGACGGCGAGCCAGCTCCTGTCCATTCTATTGCAAGTGGTCTGGATTATCCGGGTGTTGGACCGGAACATGCTTACCTGCATTCCATTGGCCGGGTAAAATATGGCAGTGCAACAGATGATGAAACACTGAAAGCCTTTTACACATTAAGCCGGCGCGAAGGGCTCATCCCAGCATTGGAAAGTGCTCATGCTATCGCCTATGCCATGAAGATAGCAAAAGACCTGCCAGGACAAACCGTTCTTGTGAACCTGTCTGGTCGCGGTGATAAAGACATCGATTATGTTACTGAGAAATTCGGTTTCGGTGACGAATAAACCGAAGCCACTCATTGCTTGCGAATAACAAAGGGGCGTCATTTTGAATATTGGCGCCCCTTATTTACGACCGGGATGTTGATAATTATGCCTATCGAGACAAATTACATCGTTGAATTACTGACAATTGCTGGCGTTATCCTAGCTGGCGTTATGACGCCCGGTCCTGACTTTGTGGCATCCGCCCATAGCGGAGCTTCCGGAACGCGCAAATCAGCATTTCTTGTTGTTTTGGGCATTAGTGTTGGCAGTATGACCTGGACAATCTTGAGCTTGATTGGTTTGGGCGTTCTGTTCAGTACATTTACCTGGGCTTATCTCGCAGTAAAAATCGCTGGGGCTGCTTATCTTATCTACCTTGGATGCATGATGATGCGTTCCGCCTATCATGGCCCCGGCGAAATGAAATCGGAATTAGTGACAAAACATGGATGGCAGGCTTTTCGCATGGGCCTTCTCACGGATTTGAGTAATCCCAAAACAGCTGTATTCTATACAAGTCTCTTTGCCGTTGTTGTTCCGCAATCAGCGCCGCTTTGGCAGCAAATCTCAATCGTTTTCACGGTCGGTGTTATCGCCCTGTCCTGGTATGGAACCGTTGCGCTTGTTATGGGTACTGATCGGGTATCATCTTTGTATAAAAGGATGGAGCGCACAATTACCGGTTTAACCGGCGGATTGCTTACGTTACTCGGACTGAAACTGATCGCTGACCGCTAGGAAAAGCGGGGTTATCCCGCTTTTCGTTTTTCCAGCAACTGATCCAGCCAGTCCGGATCCATTTCAGGAACAGACGACAGGAGAAGATCCGTATAATCGTGATAGGGCGGCTCCAACACATCATCCTTCATTCCCTGCTCCACGATTTCGCCCTGAAGCATGACTACAATTTCGTCAGAAATCGCCTTCACTGTCGCAAGGTCATGGGTGATAAAAAGGTAGGATACTTTCAAGTCATCCTGAAGACGCTGAAGCAGCTTCAAAATTTCTTCAGAAACCAGTTCATCCAAAGCTGATGTCACCTCATCACATATTATAAGATCAGGGTTAGCTGCAAGCGCACGAGCGATACAGATCCGCTGTTTCTGACCACCAGAAAGCTCAGAGGGTAACCGCTGTGCAAAGTCGGCTGGTAGCTCAATCATCTCAAGCAGTTCGGCAACTTTCCGGTCCCTCTCTGCCCCGCGTATTCCAAGGTAGAACGAAAGCGGGCGACCGATGATCTCACCAATCCGCTGTCTCGGATTAAGAGCTGTATCCGGCATTTGATAGATCATTTGAATTCGGCGAAGCTGATCAACATCTCTGGATTTGTAGCTCTTGGGCAGCTCATTCCCTTCATAAAGAACAGAACCTGTCTCTTGCGGCAATAAGCCGGTAATGACCCGAGCCAATGTGCTTTTACCACTACCGGATTCACCAACGACGGCCATGGTTGTTGCCGGTCTCATCCGAAGATTGATGTCCTTCAAGACATGGAAATCCCCGTAATAGGCATTGAGACCCTTGATCTCTAAAATCGGTTTTTCATTCTCAATGATCGGTGTTGGTTCTTTTCTAAACGTCCGAACCGATAGTAAATCACGCGTATAATCCTGTTTTGGAGACGTCAGCATAGGCCGCGTATCATTCTCCTCGACCAACTCACCGTGGCGCAGAACCATTATCCGGTCCGCCATCTGCGCAACAACTGCCAGATCATGCGTCACGTAAATCGCAGCTGTATTATATTTTTTTACAATTTCCTTGATTGCTGCCAACACTTCAATCTGTGTCGTCACATCAAGGGCGGTTGTTGGTTCGTCAAAAATAATCAGATCAGGCTTGCAGGCCATTGCCATGGCCGTCATTGCCCGTTGAAGCTGCCCGCCTGAAACCTGATGGGGGTACCGATATCCGATGGTATCCGGGTTAGGTAGATTAAGGGCTTCAAACAACCTTTTCCCTTCCTCCGTGGCCTCTGCATAAGAGGAAACACCATGTTGAACGGGTCCTTCTGCGAACTGATCGATCAATCTATAGGCAGGATTGAAAGATGCAGCCGCACTTTGCGCAACATAGGCAATCCGGCGGCCGTGCAGGGCTTGTAGTTGGCCCGCAGAAGCCTTGCGAAGATCGATCCCGTCGAAATCAAGTTCCCCCCCGCTAATACGACAACCTGGTCTCGCATAACCCATTGCAGCAAGACCAATGGTGGATTTGCCCGCACCGCTTTCCCCGATAAGACCTAGCACTTCGCCTCTATTGACGTGAACATCAACGCCTTTAACGATCTCTGCCCAGGTGTCCCCGGTCCGCCCTTCAATCCTCAATCCAGTCATTGTGAGAATGCGTTCGTTATTATTTTTCTCTTTTGTCACGTCAGCTCTCCTTGATCCCAGCCGTTTTATGAAGGAACCAGTCAACAACAAGATTGACTCCGATAGTGAGAATGGCAATGGCCGCAGCAGGAACCAATGGCGTCATGATGCCAAAAGTGATAGCCCCCGCATTTTCCCGTACCATACTTCCCCAATCCGCAGTTGGCGGTTGAATGCCAAGCCCCAGAAAACTGAGAGAGCTGATAAAGAGAAAGACAAAACAAAATCTCAGGCCAAACTCGGCAACCAAAGGCGCAAGAGTATTAGGAAGCACTTCATGGCGCATCAGATACCAGGTATTTTCACCGCGCAATTTAGCTACTTCCACGTAATCCATCACCACGACATCCATGGCGACAGCCCGTGACAAACGATAGACACGGGTTGAATCCAATACGGCAATCACCGCAATCAACACAGGTGTTGATGTTCCAAGTACGGAAAGTATCATCAAAGCAAATATCAGAATGGGGATGGACATCATGATGTCAACAAATCGGCTTAAGCCCTGATCCAGCCATCCACCGACGACTGCGGCCAAAAACCCACCACAAATTCCGATAAAAAAGGAAAGGATTGTTGTTACAAAAGCGATGGAGATCGTGTTACGCGCCCCGTAAATCAGTCGTGTGAATAGATCGCGCCCGATCTGATCTGTTCCGAGCAGATATTTAGCGCCCATCTCTTCCCACACATCACCGACAATCTCAGTCTCACCATACGGAGATATGAGAGGGGCAAAAATCGCTGCAATCATATAAGTGACGATAATTAGCACGCCCAGCTTAGCGGCGGCCGGGGCACGCAATATCTCTTTTAAAAATGATTTAAACATTTACGCCTCCCCTATTTCGGATGCAGCATTCTGGGATTGGTGACAATCGACAGAATATCTGCGGTTAGATTTAGAAGGACGTAAGTTGCCGCAAAGATCAGGCAGCTTGCCTGAACAACCGGTAAATCACGGGATGATACAGAGTCGACCAACAACTGACCAAGGCCGGGATACACAAACACCACCTCAACCACAACAACACCGACAACCAGAAATGCCAGGTTGATGATGATGACGTTGATGATTGGCGATAAAGCATTTGGTAGCGCATGCTTCACAATTACTCGCCAGCGCGGTAGTCCTTTTAAAGTCGCCATCTCGATATAAGGCGCCATCAGAAGATTGACAATTGCAGCCCGTGTCATTCGCATCATATGGGCCATTACCACAAATGTAAGGGTAATCGCCGGGAGCGCAGATGCGTAAACCCGATCAAAGAACGCCATATCCGGTGTCACGTTTGAGATACTGGGGAAGATATTTATCTGCACGGCCAGAAAGGCAATCATGATGTAGCCGATAAAAAACTCAGGTACGGAAATGGTACTCAATGTTGCCATTGAAATCCCTTTATCGAACCAGGTTTCCCGGTAGAGTGCAGCCAAAATGCCCAGAAATACAGCCAACGGAACAGCAATTGCCGCTGCAAACAATGCTAGAAATAATGTATTCGAAAGCCTTGTTCCGATTAATTGCGCGATTGGCCTGCCGTTGGCGAGGGAATTACCAAGATCCCCCTGAACAAAGGCGGAAAGCCATTCTATATACCGAATATGCATCGGCAAATCGAGGCGTAACTCCCGCCTGAAAGCCGCAACAGTTTCCGGTAATGCGGATCGTCCCAGTACAGCTTCGGCAAGGTCGCCCGGAAGCGCTTCAACACCTAGAAAAATTATTATGGAAATTGCAAAAAGGGTGAATAAGCCCAGCGCGAGGCGCTGGGCTATAATTTTGAGAATACTACTCATTTTTTTAGGTCCCGTTTCAACACGGGACTACCTTATTTAAACCACCAACGCTCAGAAATCTTCATGCCGTCACCTTCCCAGTTGGCGGCAATTTTATCATGCGCCAACTTGTCAGTCGCACCAGCCAGATCACTTGCATACATTGGAATAACGCTACCACCTTCATTGCTGCAGATTTCCTGCATTTCATAGTAGATAGCCCGGCGTTTGGTATCATCAAGTTCCGCGCGGCCCGCTTTCATCAGCTTGTTGAACTTATCATGTTCAAAGAAACTTTCGTTCCATGCGCCTTTGGAAGCATAACCGATAGTGAACATCCAGTCTTCAGTTGGACGGCCACTCCAGAAACTCATTGTCCACTCTTTCTTCATCCAGACATTGTCCCAATAACCGTCTTTTGGTTCTTGCACAACTTCGATGTTGAGACCTGCTTTGGCAGCTTGTTCCTTGTAAAGAACCGCAGTATCAACCGCACCACCGAATGCAGCTTCAGAAGCATGCAGTTTAAAGACATGATCAGACATTCCAGCTTTTTTCAGCAAGGATTTTGCTTTATCCGGATCATATTGGCGAACGGCCAGATCTTTATTGAAATACTGATTTGATGGTGCAATTGGATGGTCATTACCAACCAGACCATGTCCGCGAAGAACCGTTTTTACGATAGCTTCCCGATCAATCGCATATTTCAACGCAAGACGGACATCGTTGTTGTTGTAGGGTTCCCAGTCAGAATGCATTGGAATTGTATAATGCTTCGTGCCAGTTGTTTTAATGGCTTCAACACCAGCCAAACGTCCTAGCAGGCTAAATGTTTTAGCTTCTGCCCGGTTCATAAAGTCGATCTGACCGGTTTTAAGGGCATTTGTCCGTGCGGTAACGTCTTCAATCCCGATGGTTTCAATTTCATCGAAATGGGCGCGGCCTGTTTTCCAGTAATTTGGGTTGCGTTTGGTAAGGGCGCGAACACCGGGTTCGTGACTGACAAGCATATAGCCGCCTGTTCCCATACCCTTTGCCATATCCGCAGCTGTTGTTCCCTCTGGAACCACACTCAAATGATAATCACTCACCACAAATGGGAAATCGGCACTGCCTTCTTTCAATTTGAAAGTCACAGTGTATTTATCGTCCGCGACTAACTCTTCAATCGCAGAGACAAGAGATTTTGCCGCAGATTTTGAATCTTTTCCGCGGTGATGGTTGATCGAATGCAACACATCTGCCGATGTCATGGTTTTGCCGTTATGGAATTCCACGCCTTTGCGCAATTTGAATGTCCAGTTTTTGGCATCAGGAGTGGAGCTCCAGCTTTCTGCAAGTTCCGGTACAGGCCGTCCATCTGCGCCAATTTCAACCAGACAGTTACGAAGCTGACCGAATGACAATTGCTGCGCCATAAAGCCCGGCAATGTCGCCGTATCGATGGATTCAGTTGTAGAACCGCCAGCAATACCAAGCCGTAGCCGTCCGCCTTTTTTAGGAGCCGACAAAGCAGACCCAGCAAACATGGTTGACGCCATAGCAGTGGTGACACCGAGTGCCGCTGCCCGTCCGATAAAGTCACGACGCGACAAACCACCACGTGTTAACAGATATTCTAATTCCTTATTGCTTGACATTTTTTCCCTCCCTTAAAATTTACATCTCGTCAATAGTCCTTGGGGGAACAATCATTTGACGAGATTTCAAAAATTCTCTTCCTCGCGACACTATTATTTTTATGGAGTATCGACCGCGAAAATTCATTATTTAAATCATTTGTTCAATTTAAGAACAAATCTATAAAAAATCCGCCCTCTATTGTTCAAATTGACATGCTTCATTTGTTTACTAACAATTATAATTTCCTTCTACAAACCGAAATTTTTTAGCCATTTTTCAATTATTTTCGGGCCAATTTTTTATTGGGATCATAAAAAGGAAGACTGGTAACAGTCGCTGATCGAGGGCCTTTTATAGTCTCGACCGCTATTTTTGTCCCCTCTTTTATGAATGGAATTTTTGCCATGACATAACCAATGTTTTTCTCAAGTCGCGGAGAGTATACACAGGAAGTCAATTTGCCGATTTTTACATCTCCTGAATAAGCTGGCCAGCTCGTCTCATTATAATCGAGTGGATCGCCCTCCAGGATAACACCAACCATTTTTCGAGCAGGTCCTTTAGCTTGAATACGTTTTAGATTTTCTTTCCCAACAAAATCCACTTCCGTATCAAGTTGAACCAACCGGTCCATCCCAATTTCAAAAGGATTGGTCTCCTCGTTCATATCTACGCCGTAATCCAGTATTCCTCCCTCAATTCGGCGAATACGGTTTGGGGCAATGGGTTTTATGCCAAACTCTTCCCCCGCCTCCATAATTTTTTCGAACAGGCTCGCTGCGTTACTGGTTCCTCTTACATATATTTCATAGCCCCGCTCTGCGCTCCACCCAGTGCG
>PJEL010003050.1_pt1 | contig 14681 bp, 14 predicted proteins | sample 1853271 | NCBI WGS metagenome assembly PJEL01 (sample SAMN08108733, study PRJNA415343) | Invertebrate metagenome, whole genome shotgun sequencing project. | host: Globobulimina | place: Sweden: Gullmar Fjord | collected 2015-08 | reverse complement strand
AAGTAACTGTTACTGTCCCTGTTCCAACTGTCAAATTGATTCTTGAAGCCCAGACAGGGTATGCATAGTTTGTATCTTGGTTTGCCGTGGCATCCACTAGACTAGTGTCGCTATTATCAAACCATGTTGTTCCGTCGAAAGAGTGTTGAAGTGTATATGTAGCGCTTCCGCTTACGACACAACCCACCCCTACTTTAAAATTAGTTTGGCGATAGTCTAACCGAGGTTCACTCGATGTCCCTACCCCTGTTTGTGAAATTATTACTGGTCTCATGTTCTTTCTTCCTTGAATTCTTAGTTAATAGTTTGAGGGACCGAAGTCCCTCTCACTAAAGAGTGTCTTAGGCTACGCCGTAAACACCTTTCCAATCAGTCCAACCAAAGCTGTAACGCTCAGTTGCCTTGTACTTGGAATTTTCTGTGTCGTAATCGTTATCTTGTGCGAAAACCATTTCTTCACGTTTAAAGCATTTAGGCCCATTTGCACAATTAGTGCGTAAGAACCATGCAGTTTGACTAGTCAAGTAGTTATTGACTGTGTAGTTACTAAAGTAACCCATTGCATTGAATGCATTAATGTCGTTAGTTGCACCAGAGGTCAAACCAGCACCACCACCACCTAAACCGAATTCGGTAAGCAATGAGGCTGTAGTACGGCCATCTGAGTTCAAAATACGACGAGCTTCGAATTGAAGTTCGCTAGGAACGATAAGCTGTGTAGGCTTAACGTTGATAAGTAAACCACGATCTGTAGTCCACTCAGCCATATCAATTACGGCTTGCTCAAGTGCAGTTTCTGAAAGAGCTGTACTACCTAGGTTATCCTGAGTACCACCAGTGAAGTTAGGGTGTACAGCAGAGATCATCTCTACATTATCACCACCAACATAGTTACTATCGAATGCACGGTTGTACACGTTAGCAGCAACTACTTCTTTGGTTTGACGCATTGAGAACGCTAAGTCCTGAGCACCACGCTTACCAACTACATCATACAAGTTATCGACCATAGCTTCATGTGTAATGATGAAACCTAGAGCGTAACGAATGTGAGTGTAACGGGTGATGAAAGCTTGGCTTTGATCGTCATAAGAGATACTTTGACCTTCAGGTTTGATTTGAGCCAAACCGAAGCCAGTAGCACCTACGTCTTCTTCATAAGCACGGCGAGATGTTTCGATATCAAACAAGTTAGTATACTGAGTTTCAAACTCATTATATGCTTGTCCGTACCATTTATTAATGCCGGGCCATAGTGCCTTCGGGGCACTAGAGGTTGTAATAGCCATTATCTAGTCTCCTTTAGACTTAGAACGTATGTTCTGTTGAAACGAACTTAACAATATACTGAGCATCTACGATAGCTGAATCGTTGTCAGGAGCAGTATTTTGCTCAACAACTTTGACATCAGCGTTTGAAGAAGTAGTAATAGAGTAAGATGAATTACCAGTGATTGTAGAACCACCAGCACCAGGTAAGATGTCAGCAGTATCGCCAAGTGCTAAGTCTAATGCACCAGCAGCAGTTGCTGCAAATACGTTAAAAGTAGCTGCTTCAGCAGGTACAACACCAACAACACCAGTCTCAGTAGCACCTAAAAAGCGCTGACCAAGATCATTTGGGTTAAAATAACCAGTTCCGCCAAAAGTAACGGTAGTCTCACCAATAGCTACGACAACGCCGAGAACGACGCCACCTGATACTGCTGGGATTACGGTACCATCCGTATCAAGAGTGACAGCGTCACCAATGAAAACACCACCAGTAGGAGTAACACAAGGATACTGACGTACTAGTGAGGACCAGGGAGCACCAATAAGACTTTTTGAAGGCACGAATCCGCGAATGCGGCTTACATTTGCCATTTTAAATCTCCTTAAGATTTATCCATTTATTTAATACTGAGAGAGCCGTAGAAGCCGTCTTTTTTAGACTGCTCGTGTAGACTTTCTTCAGTGAGTTTAACACGCTCACTGTTGCGTCGTTGATCATCCTCATACCATTCTACTGGTATTCTCATGAGATAGTGATAATCACCTTTGCCGGCAGGAACTCTGATAATAGAGCCTACGTTCTCAGTCTTATAGACCGAAGTTTTACCAATTACCAGATTTTCTTCTGGACGGCAAAACACGTAACCTGCTTGTAAGCGTCGTTCAATTTTAGTACCATCTACTTCAGAATCTAGTTCCCAATAGTAACGATAGTTGGGATCTTTATTTTGAATTGAAAGTGGACCAGCGAATCCACCTAATGGTACACGGGTCTCTCTAGTGACCTCTCTTTCTGAAGGATTTACCTTACGTGGTCGCCCACGTTGTACTGGTTGCTCAGTCTCTTTGACTTCTGTTGCAATTTTATCGCTCATCTAATTAAGCTCCTTTCTGTGCATCAAGCTCGCCAATCTCGGCTAACTGTTCTGCATATTCATTTAAGTTCTTCATGGCGCCTGCTTCTACAAAAGTTCTACCTATCTGTAATTGCATTTCATTTAAGCTTTTAGCACCGTACTTCTTACCAGAACCTTTTGTTCTTGTTGAAGTGTCTGCATCACTTGGTTCTGCGACAGACTGTGTTGTTGTTCTACGAGTTTTACCAAACTTATTCGGAAACTCTTCTTTGAGCCTGTTTGACACTTTCTCTAACACCGCTGATGGATTGCCTTTCAGTTCAGGATAGGTTTGAACGATTTCCATTGTGAGAGCATCTGCAGCACCTCGCATTGTAATATCAGTCTTATACCAATCATTCTTTTCGATCCATTGAGTTACTTCTGGATTAATACCGTGAGTGTCTTCAACGACTTGTGACTGTGGTCCACTATCTTTTTGAGTAGCCTTTAGTTCAGAGATTTGATCATCAATCTCAACAACTTGATCATGATCTGCTACATCTAAAGCGTCTTTCTTTAATCCTTTCAACTCATGTAAAGCTTTCTTAAAAGCTATTTCATCCATACTTCTATTATGTTCAGCCAACTTTTCTAAACCAGTTTCAAGTTTAGAGATCTTTTTATCTTGGCCACGTAATTGGGATGTTTGAGATTTAATTCTGTCTAGAAGTTCGCCACGCATATTAAACGTACGAGCATCTATCCATGATTCAGATTCACCTGTCCATTCACCTTCAGGTCTCCAACCGCTTTCAGCAGCTTTAGATTCTTCAGTGTTTAGTTCAGTGACTTCTTCCACATGCTTTTCAGTAATGATTTCTTCAGTCATCTTGTTTCTCTTCTATTGTTGCTATGATGTCGATATCGTTCATGATAAGGTACATCTCTTTATTCACTGGATCTATAATGTTCTTACCCGCGTGCTTAGCGAAGTAAACTCTACCCCCGACTTCAGCCCATGGTTCAGACCAATGTGTCCAGCAGTCCTCTCCTATAGCTAGAACAGTTCCACTGATTATACCGGCTTGCTCAGCAAGTGCATTTTCTTTCTTAAGTATAATACCAGACTCTGTTACTTCTTCTAACTTATCTTGTTCTATGATTACCCTATTACCTTTAGGATGTACGTAAAGCCTCTTCATATGGATCCTCTCTCTGAGACGTTTCTAACATTTCATCGACGTAGGTTAGTACGCCTTCTAGTGCTTCAGTCATTCCTACTGATCTTGTCTGCATTAGAGCAGTACCTTCAACAGTGTTGTTCGTGAAACCACCTTTTACCCAGTTCAAGACTAGTCTATCCAGTTCTGATTCTAGGGTATACTTTAGAGCTTTAGTGCATGGATGTGATTTCCATCCATCAAACTCTTGTTTCGTTAATCCTTCTAAGCAAGATAGAGCCTTGAGCTCAGTTGCCTCTGGATTATACTTGTTGCGGATTCTGTCCACCTTGCTTCTCCAATCTTTGTTGTGACTCTAAGCTGGCTACTTTGACATGATCGTCTACTATAGCTCTGTATGTATCTAGTTGTGTACCTTCTTCAGCTGCTTCAGCCTGTGCTACTTTTAACACGTTATCAAAGTAATCATTGACTGAATCCTGCTTGTGCTTCATTGCATCCAACTCTAGCTTTATAGTCTCTAGTTGTATCTTCTTATCATCTGGTGAAGGCTGTGGAGGAGGCATCTTCATTATTTCAGCAATGTCTTCATGACCTTCAGCCTCTAAAGTCAATCTTGTAGCGACTATAGGGTTGACTGGCAATCCGGCCATTGCTTTCTGTAGAAGTGACTCTGCCTTAACAGATTTCTGGTTATCAGACATGAAGTTAGGATCAGATGTAGGTATAATATCTAAGCCTTCTAAGCTAAAGTCTTCTATTGTAGCTATTGGTTGAGGATTCTGCTGAGCTTGCATCATTATCTGTTGAGCCTGCTCCTCAGTAGCTTGAGGTGGTATTTGAGGAGCCATAGCACCTTCATCTAATACCATGTTGTAGCGATCTTCATTTAAGTATAGACCATCGAGTCTAAAGATCTTCTTATACTCTTTTCCAAGAGAACGGTGTAGACGTTTGTATATACCGTTGAAGACTTTAAGGCCCTGCTCAAGTACTGCCATGGTTGTGGTAGCTGCTTGGTTTTGACCTGGATTCTCACCAGACATAATATCTGTTACAGAAGAGATCCTCTGACCAGATTCAATAAGCATACCTAATAGGCTGAATAGAGTTGTAGACGGGTCTCGTACAGGTAATGGAACAATACCGTTCTTAAGATCAGCACCTGTAGTATTTACAATCTTCCATTCACCAGGCCTAAAGCGACTAACTCCACCTGGGATCTTAAGACCACGGGACATGAATCCAGACTGCATATTTGACAATGTACCTGCATCAACCAACTGATTGATCAACGTATTCACTGTTTCGTTTGTAGGTCCAAGTAATCGCCCAAAGCCAATGCCATACACATTGCTATTAGGATCTGGGATAAACACATAAGGAGTGAAATATTCTGTAGGAGTGATCTTAACAACTTTGCCTTTAGCATTATAGTCTATATCCGCACTTTCCCATCGAGCAACAATACGTAGTACTGTTTGAGAGTCTCTATGGAAAGTGACTATGTAGGGTTCTTTGTATCCATCTTCATCAAGATCAAGCCAACAATGAGATTCTACTATCTCGTATGGATCTTGTTCTACTTTGTTTGTATGTGAAAGTCCGATAGTCTCGTCTCGAACACCTTCAACCTCTTTACTTTCTTTAGAGAGTTCTACATCCAAGAACATACTACCACGTTGATATTCCATCAACTCGTTCTCATCCATGTATATGACATGTGATAAACGTGCACGAGAGTAGTCTTGAGCATGATAGTTCAAGATTAGATCACGAGGCATTACTAGTTTAGAGACAATACGACCTTTGTTTTCAGAATAGTAAGTCTTCTTATAGCACAGACCAATGATTGGAAGAACTAACATCATTCTGTCCATTTCATCTATCCACTCATCCATCTCTTCCAATACTTGAAAAGACATGTACTTACCGACTCGATTAGCCCGTTTGAGTTTCTCGCCTTGAGGGTCACGTCCAACTACTCGTGCTCTTACTGGGTTAGTGCTGTTAATGAGACCTGGAAGAGCTCGTGCATGGAACTGTAAAGACGATACCGTCATAAGAGGGTATTTTACATTAGAAGAGTTTTGCCATGGATAAGTCTTAACATCTCGTACTTGAGATGCTAACTTTAACCATGAGTCTTGGTCTTCTAACCATTCTTGTCGAGATGCATCATCCTCTTCTACCAATTCTGATAGTGAGGTTCCAATCTCTATTAACAGTTCTTCTGAGAGATCTTCAGCTATATTTATCGCTTCTACTGCGAGATCTAGATTATACTTTGCCATGTTTTAAGCCGAAGTGAGTGTGAATAGGGGTGCTTCTAGTAGACTAGGTGTATCCCAAACCTGAATAGTAGGTATCGGGCTTACTTCAAGAACATTGATTATAATTGCTTGTGAATCATTACTGGTACTGTTAGTTGCTATAACAGTGATATTGTATATGATTGGATCAACATCGTAGTCAGGTGCTGATAAGAAGACTACTGCACCTGTAACATCATTGATACTAAAATCTGCAGCATCTGCTCCACCTAGTGTATAGGTTATTGGTTCTGAACCGCTATCAGCAATATATGTGCCTACAGAGATAGTACCTTCGTTTACATTAACTGATGTATCAGATGGCATCACTGGCGCTATACCAGTAACAGTTGTAGCATTGATAGTTAAATTCAGTATTGACCATTCACCTGTACCAGGATCAAAGTATATAACTTCTATCGTACTTGTTTGATCAGCAGGACGTATGAATGTACCATCAGCAGCCCAGGTAATGTCTACAGCATCTGCAGTTGTAGGGACATATACTTGCATATGCTCAACTGCAGTGAAGTAACCTGTACCGAAGATACTTTGACTATCGTCAGTGTTTGCAGCGGCTACAGAAGATTGAAAGACTGTGAAGTTTGTTGGAGCATTGATTGTTGCTGGGAATGTGTTAGTATCAACATCGTCTGTAGTACTAATCTCAAAAGTGTATACAACTGTACCAGAGGTCAGGCTGTTTGCTGTGAAAGGTATGCCGTCAGACGGTACACCAATAGCGGCATCGTTAACACCAGTAAGACTAGTGAAGTCTAACTGCGTAGTACCTGTTGGTACCGCTCCTGTTTGGATATGAGAGAAAGCATTATTGACACCTTGGAAAACTAAGCCATCTGTTGCTATTGTATCAAGGGCTGTACCTGTAGCTTCTAATGATACACCTTCAACGGGTTCAGCATCTACAGAAGTGATGTTTGGACCACTTTGAGCAGGAAAAGCGGGTCCTGTTGCAACAGCAGTACCGAAGGTTGGTTGATAGGTACTAGTTAATGTATAGTACTGTAGTGGGTTACCACCAACTGCAGCTACTGTAGCAACACTATCAGGGGCTTCTGAGTTATCAAGTAACTCAGTTCTAGCATCACCACCGACGCCTGATGTCCACCATGACCACTCAGAGAATTCACCATCCATGAATTCACTAGCACCGCCTGTATTACGTATACCGCCTAGAGAGAATCCAGAGATATTATCAGTAGGTGAAGGAGAGTTATCTAGTGACGGAGCTGCATTAGCTACTAAATTAACCCACCCTTGAACAACTGAAGCGCCATTGTTGAATGTTGTAAGTACTCGATATGTCAAACCCGGTACTATAGTGATATTAGGGATTGTTTGCGGAGTTTCAGAAATGCCACCATTTTCACTGAAGGTTCTAAACCTATAGACTGAACCGCCAGAATCAAACACTTCAATACCATGTGCATTGTTAGTAGCATTTGTACTATCTGTGACTACGAGTAGTTTACCTTCTTTCGTTAAAGAAGAAGGTGCTGTCCAAAGACAGAAAGCAGATGATTGCGTGTTAAGTGCAACAGTACTGTCTATGTCGACTTCAACAATATCTGAAGTACCGTTTAATTCAATAGCCATTATACACCCTCCACAACGGCAGTAAGATCCGCATTAAATACAGTTCTATAAGTGAGATCTTCATAGGCTTTAGGAGTATATGAAACATCCGTGTCTGTCCACGAGTCTGGTGGAATTAAGTATATCTCTGTACTATTTGCTAATAGTGGTTGATCGTGTGTATAGATTCTTGCAGCGGCATTAGCTCCAGTAGCTAAGTACACGTCAGTAAAGCAAGGAAGTACATTGGCATTCGTTGGGCCAGTGCCTATCCATCCATTCAGTAAGAAGCTATCATAGCCTTCTATTGGTGCTTGTCCACCGCCACCTGTAGCTCCGTAAGCATTAGAGTCAGTAGTCAGTTTTACCTTGTGCCCATTACCAGCACTAAGTGTTGTTTCTATAGTAGCATCCCAACTTACACCTGGGACAGTTTCAGAACCTGAAATGTAAAACCCTTGTAGATTATCATTTACACCAGAGAAATTGTTATTAGTTCTATAGTTTGAATTTGGATTGCTTAGGTACTCTGGTGCAACACCGTTACCCCAGATGAATACATTACCTGGTGTAGAGAAATTAGGGAATATACAATCATTCGTTGATACGTAATTCGGACGATTGCCGAACCAAACTGGTTTCCATATTGCACCATCGTTTGGACTAGAGTTACTATAGTAATTTGTGAGTGTTTCGCCTATGAATGCATAACCAGTCGGTATGACCCAACGGTATGAGAAATAGAATTCATTGAATACTGAGGGAGCGTGGTATCGTAGACCAGTTCCAATTCTAGTGTCTAATGTTACATCTTGCGCAGTATCTCTACCTGACATCCACGTACGCCCGCCGTGCGAGACATACTTTGGATCAAAACCCATACCTGCTGAGTTATCATTTATACCGTCCCATGTGCCAATCTCTGCGCCAGAGAGTGAAACTGCTGCACCTTCCGTACCTTCCATTCGATCAAATAGAACAACCGTTGGTCCAGAACCAAAACCACCGCCTGGGAGGTTAATATTCTTTGCGCCAGGGGTTGGTGTGAAAGGTACACTACCGTAGATACCACCAGTCCTATCTTTCATTGTTATCGTTGCTGAGTTTACTAATACATTACTCATCTAGTTATCCTTATGCTGAAGTAAACGTGTATAGAGGGGCTTCTAAGAAGTTGGGCGTACGGAGAATAGTACCTGATGACGACTTGGATGTTGGATCAAAAAGTATTGAATTATTAACAAAGTCTTCTGGTCTCCTAAGTACTGAATTTGCCATTACTATACAACCCCTGTAGGTAGATTAGGCCAGTTACGATTGACTAGTACATTATAAGCAACATGGCAGAGAACACCAGCGACATCGAACAAAGCGATAGTTCCAGTAGATCCAAAGACCATTCCAGTTGTTCTGGCTGTAAATGTAACATCGCCGTCGACAATTTCACCAGCATCTATTATTGCAGTTGAGTTGCCATCATTAGAGACAAACATCCCTAGAGAGTAACTCTTATTGGAGTTGGTTACTCCGTTTTCATCTTTAAACTTTCCACTAGCTACTAGCGTAGCTGTTCTATTTACAGAACGTATTGAAGGAAAACCTTCAGTTTCTGTAGACATTAGGTTAGTTAATCTTGTTTCTTTTGTCGGCCATACGGTTGTAATTTGATCAACTAAGTCAGTGAAAGTTGCTTCAGTAACGCCGGTTCTAGTATAGAGACCGTAGTTACGCATCCCTTTCCCCATCAGTACACCCTTACGCCAAATAAAGGTAGGATTGTCGCCACGTAGATCAGATGAAGATACTGATGTTGCTGTTACAGTTGTTATAGGAGAAGCGCTAATATCTGTAGAGTAGAAAGAGATAATAACATCTCCACCTGTTATTTCAGCTCGCATTCCGAAACGAAAACGTGTTTCCGACGTCCAGCTTCCTACCAGAGTTCGTGCTGGCAGTGTCCAAAAAGCAGGAAAGGCGCTTGTGAATTCAACATAGACTTCTTTAGCAACTAGATCAAATTGAAGTTCACCTACGAGTGCTATAACTCCCTGATTGATTATCTCTATAGCAAGAATACCAGTCGGATCGTATAAGGCATCTGTAAGTTCTACATCACAAATATTTATCCAATCTCCATAGTCTGCCCATGTTCCAAAGAAGTTGGCAGGTGCGCCACTAGGAGGAGCTGAATCTGTATTGTTATATAGATAGTAGTGATCGGCATAGTCATCAGACTTATTAGCAGATCCAGAGTAACGATCAAGACTTCCAAGTCTATCAGCTGTATTTTCTACACCACCCACAGTTGGTTGAAAGACTAAAGTCCCTCGTTCCATATCAAACAGTTGAGCAGGTTGAGCAGCATAACAATTGACGTACTCCCTTGACTCACTGTAGATAAGTGGGCTATCCATGCAGATAACTTCAAAGGTATCAGTTACCTCAGGATTACCTGTAGGAGTGATCTTAACAACAAGTATTAACTTAGCAAAATATCCATCAGCAGCGCGAGTATCTACACGAACAAAAGTGCTACCTAATACCATTTCTACTGAGTCTCGTGACCAAGTAGCCCCGTTATCATTAGTTAAGTACACCTCAAAGTTGCCCGCATCATAGACAGAGCCGTCTGTAGTATTGGTCAGTACTGTACCGTTAATCTCACCTGTCAACGGCTGTTGAAGGTCGAAATGAGGTGTACCGGGTTCTTGGTCGAGTATGTCGTTAAATGTAAATTGATCCATCTTTTTCTCAATATCCTGTTATTTCTGAAGCACCCGCCATAAACATGTCCGATGTGTCTTCATATTCTTGTTGCCATTCTTCTTCTTCTTTTTCTAGTAGAGTTGATACAGAAAACATTTTGTCGAGACCTAGAGCTATCCATGCTAAGGAATCGACTTGGTCCATATATTTTCCCCGAGGGAATTGTAATATCTCTGTTTGTAAAGATGCATACCATGATGCCTCTGTATCAAACTCTACCATCCCTCTTCTCATTCTAGCCTGTAGAGCTCGTGCTCTTTTAGGCTTATCTTGGGAAGCGGTCATAGGTTCAAGATGTGGAAAGGTCCCTCTCTCCTCCATCTCTTTGTTCAGGATAGGACCTAAAGTCCTAGCAATGTTCTCTTGCTCAATAAACATAATCTCAGGTACATATTGGTAATGTAACTTGAAGATTGTGTCGATGATATCTAGAGAATCTCCCCTGAATCTGATTACATCTCTAATACGTAATTTATTGTCTGGAGTTAGTCCAGCAACAACAAATACAGAGAATGCAGAAGAATCCTTTTGTGATATAGCTAAATCTATTCCTATGTAGTATTCTTCAGGTTGGTTGTCTTCTACGATAGGTTTTAAGTCTGAAGATCTAAAGTAAGCTGTGGCTTCGTCTATAGGGTAGTTTAAGAACTCTTGGGCGTATCCTTCTGGATAACCTTGAGATATAAACGATTGTCTCTTCTTTACAAAATAGTCCTTAGTGAACTGTTCTGGCCAGAGCATCATACTAAAATCTTCATTATGTGCTCTATATCTTATAGAACGCCATATTTGTTCTGGGTTGGTAGTAGTGGATTTTAGTCCATCATCTTCCAAGTAAGGGTCATCTAGAGGAGGCATAAAACTCTCCAGAAGAGAATCCATGTGTAGAATAGTACCTACTACTCTAAATTTAGCAGTAGTAGAACCAGCATTCATTAATGCAGATAAAAACCACTGTTTAAACTTCTTACGACGTTCATCGTTCATTACGATCTCGTCATTCTCTAGATCGTCGCAGATGAAGAGATTAGGTCTCTTACTTCTCCAAATCATACCACGTAGTTTCTGTTCGGCACCTTTTGCAATAACTTTACACATGTGCCCATCTCGAAAACGTACTATGAATTCTGCTTCTCTATCCTTCTTTAGAGGCCTTACGACTCCAAAAAGGTGTACTAAATCTTCATTTTCTAGTAATTGTGCCTTGATATCACCCAGAAAGTTAACTGCTTGACCTTCGGTATCAGAAACAATACAGATGAAATCAGCAGTTCTAAATAGGATGTTAGCTAGACCGTACGCGTGAGTACCGGCTGTACTCTTAGCATGTCCACGTGGGGCTGCTACAGCTACAAGAGGGTCTTCAGAACAGAGTTCTTTCCAAAGTTCCATATGGAAGGCAGGAGTTGTTGCTCTATTATCAAATTGGTTAGCTAGAAGCTGGTCTACAAAACCATATATTAGATCGGGGGTAAGCTTAAGATTCTCCGCGGTCTTGGGCGTCTTTGAGTTGTCCATTACGTATGTGTTTTGTAACCTCACTATGAGTCATTTTTCTAGAATCGCCATCTATCTGCTTAGCAGCGCTAAACTGGGCGAATTGTTCTAATTTGTCTTTAATATCTCCAAGAGGGTCTTGTCTCTTAGATATGCTAGTTGCATCTCCTCTAATAAGAGCTCTCTTATCAAAAAAGGCAACTGATGTTAGCGCTAGATCTCTACCGCTCATCGGAATTCGTTTTATTTCACCAGAAGAAGTGATCTTAAAATCACCATTCGTTACCCTATCTAGGGCCTGTTCTTGTGCTTCATGCAGGAAGTTAGTCATCATGACGTCTAACTCATCTTGCTTTTCTTTTCGAAGCTTATTTGTTATCTCATCCCACCAAGGTGAAAGTCGTCTCCACTGACTAATTATCTGCCAAGGAATACCAGTATCTTTGAACACTTGTTTCATGCTACCACACATGAAATAAAGAGTTACTGCCTGAATCTTCTCTTCTGGGGTATACTTTCTACAGTTCTTAGTAACCCCTGCAGAGTTGGAAAGCTCAGAAAAATCAATATCCCCCCATCTTTCCTCAGGAGTAAGTGCTTGATCTTCTCTGTTTTCTATTGGTATCATTTTGCTTCTTCTTAGTAGCGGATTTCTTCTTTTTTCTCTTCAACCCAGGGGCAAGAGACTTCGGTGCAGAGGTACTTGTTATCATCTACGTACCTTTAATTCTTTCATTCCAGTAATAGAAACCGACTACTAATGAGAATGGAAGTGTTATATTTGTATTCATATAGGAGAGATAGTCACCAAATCTAGCACTCTCTTGTAAGAAGAGATATGTACCCAGAAGAGCATGAGAAGCCCAGATAGGTACTACAAATAGAGCTATAGTACGTCTAGTACGATTCATCGGCATCGTTGCAGTTATGAACTTCAATTTGAGATCTTTCTTCTCTTCTTCAGTAAGAACCATCTTATCAAGGGCAGAGATACCACCATCAATAATCTGTCCAGAAGAAAGTAGACCTTTAAGAAACTTAAACATTACTTTTTACCTTTACGGCCTCCAGCTGCTTTACCAGCTCTGCTACCACTTTTACCACCTTTTGATAAGTTTGAGGATGCTTTCTCTCTACGTACATTAGATTTTCCATTTCCTCCACCAGACTTAATCGACTTAACATGTCCAGCATGAGAAGAAGTAGTAGTCTTCTTACCTGTCTTTTTCTCAAGCGCACGCTTAGCTCTATGCTGCTTCGCATTAGTACTATCACTTCCAGTACCTTGTTCTTTACGTTTCTTAGCTGTAGCATATTCTTGAGTATAATCTCTTTTGTAGTTCTTCGAGGAAGGCATAAACTACTTCTTACTCTTCATCTTCTTTCTAGCTCTTTCAACTCTCTTAGCTAGTTTCTTCTTCTCTTCTGGAGTCTTACCAGAGAGAGCTTTTCCTTTTAATTTAGTAGGCATCTAAGGAGATCCATTTGTTAGTTATTATGTTATAGCTTCGCTACCCCTTCCTCTCACTAATTAACAGTTCAAGGCGACTAGCGCTACCAGTTCTAGTTCCATTCCCCTATCGGCTACTCTTACGTTATACCTGATAGATTGTCTTATTCCCATTCTTTTCTCTAAGGGAGGGAGGGAAGTGTTATTGCTAGTATACTAGCTCTATTGCTAGATTTCTCTAACAATGGTAGGTTAGACACAGTAAAGTGCTGAAAGTTCAATTAAAATAAAAATAAATACGAAAATAGTGTAAAAAAGTGCAAAATAAGTGTATTTTATGCTAAAAAACGTATAAAAATAGAAAAAAGAAGGTTTTATGGAAAAGTTGTTCAATCGTTTCAATGGGGGTACTACCATCTACTCGAAGACAGCCCAATTTGCCCCCGCCCCCCTTACTCCCGCGAGGAGCATATTCTTGTGATTTTGAAATAAAGAACCCCTTCCCATATAACCATAAGTAATAAGGCCATAAATGGCACGATAATTGCATCATCGTCCGTCTTAAGACATTCATGTTAGTGAGTGTTCACACTCTAGTTAGTGAGCACTAGCTTACATGTTAGTAAGCACTAACCTAATACCATGTTAGTAAGCACTAACCTGATGTGTCGATAAACTATACACATCACATTACCTAAGTCATTGATATTGTTACCTATTAATGTGATCACACTATCATTGCACTACACTGGTGCATCTATTGATCAGTAAGTAACCAATGTGTCGATATATCTTACACTGACTAAGTGTAAGTGTTAGTGTGTTTGCTTGTGGATAACTATGATACGCATTCCTTTTCTCGTTACATATCAACAGCTTAGCACCTATTTACTATGTATAACTCTGTTGATAACACTAGTTGGCATGATCACTGCAATGTACATGGTAGCCCTCTGCGGTGATTGCTCTTTAACAATTTGTCTCTTATGTACAAGGCTACCTTGTGCTTGTCTAGTTCTCTTGACCTTATAATCAGAGAAGGACTACTCCTACCTGTAATACCTGCTAAGTTAGTTAGTACTTACTAACCTAATATCATGTTAGTACTTACTAACCTAATAAAGCCCCCTTACAGTAGACTGTAGTTGCTACTATATGTACTAGTCAGCACCACCGCAGAACCCATGTATTTACCTTAAGAGATGACACTTTATAAAGGAACAAGCTATAGATTGTCATAGTTTACAGACATTCTATGTATGCACTCTATAGCCCTAGTTCGCCCTGAAATTGGATAGCCTGCGCTCAAAACAAAATGCTATAGGCTTAGGGGAACCATAGTTTATAGGCCGCTCGCCGTACAACATACAGACTGATACATACTTCGAGTTGTTTTGAACAAGTGCTTGATTTGTTAGAAGATGCTTGCGAGAAAGCAAGAGAAATGGGCCTGAGCTTTAAGAAGTGGAATGAGTTAATATAATGACGATTTGGGATCGGTTAAACTTTGTAAGGATAATATAGTGAGAAAACATATTTTGGCTCT